>ERZ795050.1620-NODE-1620-length-28163-cov-3.792479_pt1 | contig 28163 bp, 17 predicted proteins | sample MGYA00375134_ERZ795050 | MGnify/ENA primary metagenome ERZ795050 (study PRJEB30179, sample SAMN05720221) | activated sludge metagenome | isolation source: Anaerobic digester | place: Japan | collected 2015-05-26 ... | reverse complement strand
TTCCTCACGCCTTACTTTCTTGCTTTCCGCAAACTCACTTGCACTGTATTGAACACGGGTATTAACATCGTAAGGCAGCATTTTTTCAGTAAAGAAATACCTGTAATAAGCATTCATATAGTGGTATGCCCAGAAACTCGGCGGAACATCCGACAGGTTTCTATACCTTTCAGGTTTAAAGCTGCTGTCGCCTTCTGCGACAGACTCCTTCATAACGTTAAACATCATATATGCAACATGCTCGCCAATTATATGGTCTTGCGGCTTAAATTCGTCATTACCTTTTCCGAATATAACTCCCTGGCTTGCAAGCTCCATAACCGGAACAAAAAACCAGTCTTTAATTCTTACGTCCTTAAATAATTTGGAATACGTGATTCTGTTTATCAGAAGACCCGAAAGGGCTACAACTCCCTGCTTTGACCTGCATTCAATACGAAGCTTTCCATCGTCCAAAACCTTTGTAAGATACGGACCTTTCTTCTCCAGATTCAGGCCCGATTCCTCGGTGTTGACGGTATCCACCAGAGTATCGTTTATATAGATGTCAAACACCTGCAAGTTCTTTTTGTGGAACTCCGAAGGGTATATATAAACCTCGTATACATTGTTTTTATCCAATGAAGCAGTAAGATTAACATTGTAACCTCTTACGCCGGTTTCTGCAAGTTTTTCACGGTTATCATCCGATAAATTAACGAAATATTCCTCCGGTTCAAACACAAACCAGTTTACCTTCGAAACCAGAGCACCGTTTTTGTCATCGGTCAAATACAGTTCATGAATTCCTGTAACGGATTCGTCTACATCACACTCAACATAACCTTTGCTGCTACCCGTATTAACTGTAGCTATAGCGTAGCCATCAGGGCTGTCAAGTCTTACACTAATGTTACCGGAAGTACTGCTGGAAATATATGCTTTAAACTTCGTCGGAACACTGTCTTCCCCAAAATCCACGTATTTATACAAATATGCTCCTTCCGCCGACTCATCATAGCTTTTTGCAATTATTGGATCGTAAGGGCTCTTTGTGAATCTGAACCAGTTGACATTGAAAAGGCCGTCCCTGTCTCCGACAAATCCCATATATAAAGTATGTACACCTTCAACACTTTTTGTCAGCTCACAAAACACATCAGTATAATTCTGCCATCCTCCTGTATTGTTTACACGGCACTTTCCCACTACTTCTCCCATGGTAGAATCAATACGAAGCTCGATATATCCTCCCTCAGTATCGCTGGAAACCCGTGCCATAAAGCCTTTTGTTCCCTTGGGAAAATAAATGTTCTCATAAGCCGTATAATCTCCATTTGCAATATATGCCAGGTTTTTTGTACCGCCGGCATCCGGACAGTCTTCAATTACCAGTCCATGGTTTTCGCTGCAGTTTTCAGCCTGAATTATTGAAAAGGCATCAATTGTTCCATTGGGCTTGGAAGATTCGGACGGTTCTTTGACTTCAACCATGAGGTTTGTAAAATCCGAATGCTTTTTGAAATTGGTATTGTCAACAGTGACGTCCTCACCGCCACCTAGATTTACCGCCATAGCCTGAGAAGAAGATCGCGTACAGTATGGCTTAACAGTTTTCTCCTCCTCTTCTGCATACGAAGTCACCGTTAAACTGCTTATGATGAAGCCAATTGCCAATACTAAAGCAGTAAGTTTTTGTGACTTTCTCCTCCACATATAAAACTCCCCTTTCTCTTTTTTTGTCTTGCTACTGCTTTTACATTTTACCAAACTTTATAATAATTTAAAAGTATATTATAAAAAGAAGGATGCCACTTTCTATAGAAAGCAGCAATCCTTCCATTTCGTTACAGGTAAAGCCTGATCAGACTTTTCCTCCATCTGGTACGTCAATCAGTAAATAATAGATACAACCTGGGATTCTCCATCCCAATCAACATATGCATCCATGTTTTCAGACACGAATCTCAAAGGAACCATTGTGCGGCCTTCAACAATCATTGCAGGTACATCAAACAGCACCTTTTCACCGTTAACGTATGCTTCTTGAGAACCTATAGTCAATACAATTGTTTTATCACCCTTAACGATGGTAACCTGCTTTGTTTCATTATTATAGCTCACATCCGCACCCATTTCCTCAGATATTGTTCTTACGGGAACCAGTATTCTTCCATTAATATTTTCCGGCTTTGTATCATCAAAAGCAATATGTCTTCCGTTCATAAACACATTGATTCCGTCGTATAGCACAGGCTCGGAAATGTTTGTGTAATCAGTCAGGTCACTTATTGAAGGCACTCCAAATAACGGTCCGGTTGTCTTTGTCTCAATCATATCCAATATATCAAGGGAATTGTCTTTTGTAAGTTCCGGCATTTCAACATTTACTTCTTTGTTTATATTGTTAAGTGAAGATTCGCAAGTTATTCCGAAACGGAATGTGCCTTCCCCTACATCAGTTGAACCAACTGCAGCTGCTAAGTCTGCCAGGTTAATTTCAATATCTATGGATGCATTTGTCCCTACAATATAACCGTCCTTATTGACAAAGTAATTAATTGTAACTCCTTTATCACCTAAGAATTTAACATCATTTATCATTTCGAATACTTGTGCCACATTTTCTCTATATGTAGGAAGCTGTTCAATAAACATCTCATTTATTGATTTATCCAACTCTTCCAGTGCTTCTTGCTTATCTTCTTCTTCCATTTCAATCATTTCCAAAGTGGCTTCCAAATATTTTTTTATAAACTCTGCAGAGTCCTCCTGCAGCACAACTTCATTTATGAAAGACTTAAGAAGCTGTTTTGCTGTAGCATCACTTAACTTCAATTCATATTCAGTAACCTTTTCACCTCTATCGGTAGTTGCTGAACCTTTCTTGTTGACAGCTATCATTCCGGGCTCGAAGTTTGTTGCACTTGTTTTAATAAAATCAAGTACCATGTCCCGTAATTCTGTGGATTTCTTGGCAACATTATTGAAATCCATATCAGCTCCTATTTCTTCATTCTTTGCAAAGTCCAAAGCAATATACTTCTTTGACTCCAAACCGGCACTCGAGAAAAACGGCTGAGTAATTGGTGGTGGAAGTTCAACTATATACTTCATTTGAGGATTATCACCGGAAAAATCTACATCCATCCAGTAATTCATCTTAACTCCCAGCCCCTTCATATCCACATCGAAGTCGGCAGCCATTTTGGTTTTTGTCATTTCTTCATTGGCTGAGAATTTTTCATTCCAAGACATCGAAAACTCATCAACATATGCCTCAATAAAATCAATAGCCTTCTGCATTTCTTCAGAATCGCTTTGCCCTTCAAAGGTTAATTCAATTTTTGCGTTTCTTTCATAGGACGTTATTTGAGATGTTTTCACTAAAGAGTCTATTAGTGAAATCTCGTCGATGGTACATGCCACCATAAATACCGACAAAATTGATACAACCAGCAATAAAGATAGGCTTCGTATTAGCTTTTTCATGTTTCATAACCCCCTAATAATAATCTTATAGTGTTGTACGTTTAGTTTTTTATGGAATAGTTTATTCCAATACTTTTACATTATAACACAATTATCAAGAATGTGTTGTCTTTTTAAAAATTTATCTAAATTAAGTAATTCAAATAAACCTTTTTGAAAGTGTTAAGCAAGGTAAACCGTCTTATACCGGTTGGTTACAATAGCCTCTTCTATTTTCAGACATAAATTAAGGAGGATTCCAACAATTAGAAGCCCCCTGGGAAGAATGGAAATTAACGTACACCTCATGTTTTCCATCCCGAACTCATTGATACATCACATGTTACGATTCAATTATGGGAAAAATGAAGATATTATAATTTTAACATACGAATTATAAGGTATCTCACGTTTCGGTTAATTTATTCTCATTTTCTTTTAAAATTTTATTCATTATTTGCTTATGAAGCTTCAACCTTGATAAAAAATGAGCCAGGTTAATTTTCCTGACCCATCTATATTAACTCCACTATTCAGCTTCCTTATGCTCATGACTCTTCAGGTGATCCATGCAGTACTCGTAACTTCCTTCACAGCTCAGGCAATGCATGATTTAGTTACAATATTAGACTCTCAACTCGTTTGACTTTCATCATTGGCACACTGCACTATATGGTCTTACCTGTTGAATGGCCAAATTGACCGTCTACAAACATTTCCTCTATTAATATCAATCACTTCATTTATATTGTATTTATCAAACTTATCCATCAATGCTTCAACACCATACTTCAATTTATATTCCATTTCTTCTTTGTAAATGGGAACTATACTTAAGAACTTAACTGTTACATCATCATTTACTTTCAAAGATAAAAAATCCCTATTGACATCAATTGGTGGCAAAAGAAGTGTACAACATAGTTTTGTGTTGTCTGCATAAGGTTCTGCTGGATCCCCATTCGGAATAGTATGTCCCAACGATATCCATGTCTTGTATTTATGCGGAAACCTGGCTAACATCTTCAATAACCAAATGGGCCAATAATTTTTTCCATCTTTAAAATCCTCTCCACTAACAGGCCAATCAGGCGGTAAACATACCATAAGTTCCGAGTATCTCCAATCCTCACACCCCTCCATAATCTTTACTGATTCTCCCATTTTATATCATGAAAAATCCTTTTGAGTACATCCTGGCGGTTAACAGTTCCTTCTATACCGGGACCTATTGGTTCGGGCCCGTAATCGTAACCGGCAGAAGAGCCGAGAATCATTGTATCGCAACTATCAGTAGCTATCTGCAATGTAATTACCTTTCCATCCTTGCGGGTGAGATAAAGGGAAGCGGTAAAGGGACAGCCCGTTAAGCCACAATACTTGGCATTTGAAAACAGAGTCTCCAACTCTTTCAGGCTTTGAGAATCTTCAACAACCTGTATCTGTTCTTCCGAATCCCTTCCTAATTTCATCCTCATCTCGGCTTGAACTATGTCATGTATTTCATACAGTTCAACCCACTCCCATGCTGTCCTGGTTCCGGCTATATCCATAATGCTGTCATATATTCCATTGTTTATAATTACTTTATCCTTTTCATGATATTTGTGGATAACCTTTGTCCCATCCGGCAGAAGGCATAATTCATAGGATTTTTCATCTTCTTCTCCTAAAAGAATTGCTATCCCGGTTTGGATAAGAGTACTGGTATCGCAGCTTGTTTCATCATGGCTTTCAAGCTTTTCTTTCATACCTTCCCCAAAAGCTTCTGCAACAGATACATACTCATTCACCTTGATACCATCAACGCATATGGTTGTTACAATTTGGGGATATACCCCGGTATTAAATATGGAACTTCCCCTCTCCTTTGCTTTCTTTGCATAATTTATGTAATCTTGATATCCGGAAAGCTGAAATACTTCAATCTGCATAATTTGATCCATATTTGGAGACATGTCTCCCACTGCTATAAATAAAATATCTTTATCCGTGTAATAACTAACATACATACCTTGGGGAAAACGGCAAATTTCCTTCCCTTGAGAATCTTCCATGATCTGTTGGCTTATTTTCGTGCTGCCGAAGCTTCTCTCATAAGTACTTGCGTCTTCAGGTAACCTTTTTGCACCACTCTTGCAGGTAAGCAGAATATATCCGCTGTCGTTGTTTTCTATACGCCCAACACCACGATAATTGTCCCGAATAATTTCAGGTAAGGTCCTTAGAATTTCCTCTATTTGATCTTCATTCATATATTGAAAATTGCTTTTTCTTACCATGAGTTCTTCCATGGCAGTAATATGTATTTTGAGTTCATTAAATTCATCATTTTCATTCATGGTAGTGTTTTTATTGACGCTATCCTCTCCGTTGACCTCCTGCAGATTACTCGAATAAGTATTATCTTTGTCAGTATCATTAATCTTCCCGTTTGTTAAAAGTATAAAGCCAAGAATAACAAGGATAATAACCAAAAAAATTTTCATCCAGATCCCATAGTTTTTAAATTTCATTATTCCTTTAATTCTGTCCTTGATATTACTTTCTCCGAATCCAAGAAGTCCGCTATACATCAGTGCATTCTGTTTTGTTGCAATGTTCAAAAGAGATTCTGCATATTCCTTTCGTACATCATTTTTATATACCGACAAAACCCTGGCATCACAGGACATCTCCATATCCTTCTGGAATAGCATAAAGCTTATCCATATTAACGGATTGAACCAATGAATGCATACAGCAAGAACAGCCAATAGCTTGATAATATTGTCATGTCGCTTTATGTGAACCAGTTCATGGGTAATCACGTATTTTAAATCCTTACTGTCACATTTATTAACAAGAAAAGCAGGAAGTATTATCCGAACATTTGCAATACCGGCTACAACAGGTGTATCTACTCTTTCAGAAGTGAAAACATTTGTTTTGCGGTTAAAATTTAGTTTGCTGCTGCATTCTTCAACCAATCCGTTATCATCAAAAAGAACTGCTGTCTTTAGCCTTTTAGACGTTTTCAAATATGCATATATGCAAAAACCCAGCAATACCAAGGAAATCGACAACCATATGAAAGCAATTGCAGTAGTTGCACTAAGTTCCTGAATATTACTGCCCTTTGTATCGTTTTCATTTTGTGATTGTATATTACCAGTAGTATTATTAATACCCTTTTCATCTTCTAGAACATTAACCGGATTGTCAAAGTTATCATTAAAGGTTGTATCCTGGTGAAGTACACTTACTCCTTCATTGACGTCTGCATTCCGGATTGTTTTTATTTCCTCATATTGATGCATATTTACTTGTTGATGCTCTTCACCACTATATGACGGTATAAAATTGAATACGCTGAAGCCAGTTGAAATTGAAAACGGGACAAGGAGCCGTATCAGTACTATTGCCCATGCAGCATAATAAAAGGTTTTAGGAAGTTTTCTTCCCACTATTAGCCTTAATAATATTATCATAACAGCAGCTATTGAAGCTGTGGCACTCATCTTAATTATTGTCATGAACATGTTTTCAAGCATATTATATTTCTCCTCCATGTTTTTTTATTATCTTCTTCAATTCATTTATTTCATCAATGGTAAGTTTCTCCTTCCTAAGAAATGTAGAGAAAAAAAGCTTCAGGGAACCGTCATAGAACTTGTCGATATGTTCTTCGCTTTCAGAGCACATAACCTGTTCACGCTCAATCAATGCATAAACTATAGAATTTTCATTTTTAATTGCTCCTCTGTCACAAAGTCTTCTTATGACAGTATATGTGGTAGACTTTTTCCACCCGAGTTCTTCATATGCAAGCTCAACTAATTTGGAACTTTTAATAGGCGAATGCTTCCACACAATATTCATGAACTTGTATTCGGCATCATATACTTTAATCTGTAGCATAAAATCCTCCTTTGGTCTAATGCGTTAAACTAATCTTAGTTTAATACATTAGACCAAAGTTGTCAATATACAATTTGTATTAATTCTAGTTGCCATATTCTGTGCATTTATAAACTATTTTTCGCATTAAACACATAACCTGCCTTAAAGCAGCTAATTACATTATTATGGAACAAACATTGTGGAGAGACTATTAGAGGCTGTTAATTCGTGCGAGGAAAGTGAGAGCATTGTTTGAGCGAAGCGAGTTTTGCTCGAACCCGAGCCGAATTTACAGCCTCTTTAGGCTCGAAACTTAGTTTGTGGAATAATAATGTAATTAGCGTCCTTCATGCCTAAAACTTTATTGATCCACCCACACACAAAAATGAGCCAGGTTATTTTCCCTGACTCATCCTATTTTACTTCGCTATTCAGCTTTCTTATGCTCATGACTCTTTAGGTGATCCATACAGTACTCGTAACTTCCTTCACAGCTCAGGCAATACCTGAAATCCATATCCGGGTTGTCTTTTTCCGTAATGCCGCATACAGTGCATTTGTGAACATACTGCTTTTCCCGGTATCCTTCCCGATACTTTCTCTTTCTGTAAATAGAACTGCCCCGGGTCTTGTACCTTATGTAAATATCCTTTCCGAAGAACAGGAAGAAATTCAGTATGGGTATAATCACATACAGCTTTCCAATCCAGGGATATACTATAAGCTGAAAAATAATATATGCCCATGAAAGCCAGCCCAGGTATTTTACCTTGACAGGAATAATCATAAAAATACGAATCTCATAGTCGGGATACAAATACGCAAAAGCCAGAAAAATTGATAAATCTATAAAGGAAGACGTAGCAGGTATTGGAATAATAAACGCTGCAACTGTGGTTCCCAGCATACCGATAAAATAGTATATGTTGAACTTAAAGCTTCCCCACTCATGCTCCAGACCTGATGCAAAAATAAAATACAAGTATAGAGCGAACAAAATCCATGGTATACCGCTATAGGATATCTGCGGCGGAATGAAAATGTAGGTTACCAACCTCCATACCTCTCCCTTTAAAACAAGAGAAGGAACCAGAAAGAGGTATTGTAAAAAATCCACCTCAATCAGTGTCAATAGAAATACAAGCATGTTTAAGCCGACTATATACACCGGCAATCCCTTTATTGCAAATCTTCCGAATTTTCTTTCCAGCTTGTTAAGCAAATTCATACGTCCACTCCTCGGATTAATATAAAAAATACACTCCTTATAGTTAGTCCTTTTACTTTGAGAAATCCCACCAAAAAGCGGCTCTTTTAATTTTATCAAAAAAAGGTACTAAATCCAAGGGTGTATTTGAAATCTTCAGAAATAATAATGCTCTTTTCCTATTTAGATATAAAAGGTTTAATATACTGCAATTCAACTTTTGCAGGGTATGAATTAATAATATACAGTGCCGAACCCTTTTCATACAAAAGCTCTGCCATTTCACATGATTTGTTAAGATATAAACTTGCGTTGCTGAATTGGTTAACCCCGATATATGCCCGTCCAAGATTCAGGTAGACCCTTACCAGCTCTTCGTTTTCCCCGCTATAGGTGTCGGATATTTTATTTAGTTCGTATATTGCTTCATAATACATACCCAGTTCAATATATGCTTCCGTTTTTAGAATCTTGAACTTTCTTTGATACATAAGAAGATCATCAGCGGAATTCTTATCGTAGGTACGCCTGTTAATAAAGCTTTGCACAACATTTAAGCCATTTTCAACAGAAGTCAGTGCATCATCGGATTTTCCGCATTTGATTTGAGCATCGGCAAGCACGTACCATCTACGAAAATCATTCCAGTAATTTGACAAACTCGTTTTCATCTCTTCAATAGTATCCGTATAATATACTCCATAAACATCCTTAGCAGGTATAAGTCCCTGTTCTGTAGAATCAGATTGACCCCATCTGAGGACTTTAAGCAATTCTGCTCTTCTTCCCTCATCAGTAGATTCGATCATGTCTTTATCATATAAATACATTACAAATATCGGTCTGACTTCGTTATTATTACCTTTTCTGTCTTCAATATCTGTTATTTCAGAATATTTGATACTGCTTATCAGCTTTGGCTCGGGCTTGTCTACAAGAGAAAATATGTCCAGATTGCTGCCCATTCTGTATCCGATGCTCCATCCCAGCAACAATTCAGGGTAACCGTCACCGGATATATCCCTTACCTCTCCCCAATCCAGTGCAGTAATACTGGCATCGTATTGATATTGCCAGAACACATTCCACTCTTGATTCTCTCCCTGCTTTAAAATAAATACCCCAAACACTTCATTGTTGTTATTATTTATTTCTCTCCCTCTATATAAAGCTATTATCTCTCTTTGCCCATCACCCTCAATGTCGATTTCTTTCACTGCATCCTCATTTTTCGGGTGAATGGGGTATGCGAACTGGGTGCCGGGAGTCAAAAATCTTCTTGCTATAGCTTTGACATCCTCTCCACTGTGGTTGACATCATTTGAATACTGGGGAGGCTTGATAGCACCAGCGGGAGGCGGTAATACATCGCACCCAGTAATTGTTAATAAGAGTGAAACAACAATTGCAGTTAATGTATATTTGAGAATTATTCTGTTTCGTTTAATTATCGTGTTCATCGTATTCATATTCATCCTCTTCCAATAACAATTCTATATATATAAATAATAAAAAGGATTACAAAAAAGTTAAAGTTTATGCTCTCACCGGTAAAATTATATTTACTGCCGTTCCTTTTTCCACAACGCTTTCAATGTTCATTTCACCATTATGAAGTTTTATAATCTCATCACAGATAGCTAGTCCCAAACCGCTGCCGGCTGCATTGCTATTTCCCTTAAAAAACCTCTGAGTTACTTTGGAAATGTCGTCTTCAGGTATACCGCAACCGTTATCTTCTACACATATTAAGACCTTGTCCTTCAACTGCTTTGCTATGATATTTATATACCCACCTTTCTGAGTGAATTTAAACGAATTATCAATAATATTTATTAATACTTGTTTCAGCCTGTTTTCATCTGCATCTATAAAGGGTAAATCTTCATCTGTTCTCATTACAATAAAGATGCCCTCTCTCTTGGCTCGTGGCTCCATCTGCTTTGTTATATGCGAAATTAATTCTTTTAAGTCCACAAGATCAATTTTAAGGTTTATAGACCCTGCATCAAATTTTGAAAAATCCAGCAATTCTTCGACCATTGCGGCCAGCCGCTCGCTCTCCCTTTCAACAATGCCAAGGCCTTCTCTTATTTCCTCACTGTTTTCCACGTTTCCTGAATTAATGGCGATAACCCACCCGATTATTGATGTCAGAGGCGTGCGAATCTCATGGGAAATTGATGCAATAAAATCATTCTTCATTTTCTCATGCTTGGACACTGCTTCGGCCATGTAATTCAAAGTGTCCGCCAGTTTACCCACCTCATCATCGTATCTTTTGTTGACCCGAACGTCAAATCTGCCCCGTGCCATTGCTTCTGCCGCGCAGGTTATTTCCTTAACAGGTTTTATGATGGTATTGGACAGAAACACTCCTGCCACAAAAATCAGAATTACAATAAAGGTACCTAAAACAATCAGAGTTAACACATGGTTAAATAGTATTTTGTTAACATCTGTAAGAGCAGTGATAACCCTCACAACTCCGATTACTTCTTCGTTCTTTTTTATTGGACTGGATACTGAAAGGATGGACTCATTTGTCTGCGGATTTCTCCCTCTCCATGTAGTCTTTTTGCCTTTTAGTGCACCGTTGATATCGGGATAGTCAAGGCTCTCTCCTACGGAAACAGGATTTATAGAATCAACCAGTACTACCTTTTCTCTGTCGATAATCTGAATCTGGGCTACAGTATTTGATGATACGGACTCCATCAATAGTTTTGCATCCCGGTCAAGATCATCACCGTTAAAATATACTTCATAATTATGAACTATTGTATTAGCAGAAGCATTTAGTTCCGACTCAATATTTGTATAGTAAAACCGAACAAGTATATAAATCAATATCGCTTCAAAAATCAGAACCGCTAAAAGAGTTATAATCAAATAAGTGCCTGCAATTCTGCCTCTGACTCCCCTCACATTAATCTCCTTTCCTCCACATATACCCATGTCCCCAAACCGTTTCTATATACTTCGGCTTTGATGGATCATCCTCTATTTTTTCTCGAAGTCTTCTTACATGCACATCAACAGTTTTTGTATCTCCGACATAGTTTTCTCCCCAAACCCAGTTTAAAATATCATCTCTGGTTAAAGATTTATTGACGTTGTTCGCAAAAACTTTCAACAGACAGAATTCTGTAGGTGTCAGATCCAAAACCTGTCCATTTTTATAAACTCCTTGACAATTCAAGTCAATTTTAAACGGTCCAATCTCTATTTCATTTGAAAAATCAGTCTTACTGGTCCTCCTGATTATGGCTTTTATTCTTGCAATAACCTCCATTGGGTTGAAAGGCTTTATAATATAATCGTCTGCACCCAACTCCAGACCGTTTATCTTGTCTGTGTCTTCTCCCCTTGCTGTCAGCATGATTATCGGAATATCGGGATGCTGCTGCGATATCTTTTTACACACCTCAAATCCGTCAATATCCGGAAGCATGATATCCAGCAAAACAACTTCGGGTTTTTCCAGTTCTACCTTTCTTAAAGCCTCTTTCCCTGTAACAGCTTCAGATACAATAAAATTGTTTCTTTTTAAAATTGTGACAAGAAACCCCCTTATACTATTGTCATCTTCCACAGTTAATACTTTTGCCCCCATAAAAATCATTCCTTTTCAACCAATATAATTATTTAAGCCTGTTTTTTATATTTGATGAAGCCTAATTTAATATAGCCAAAAACACATTTTATATATATTATACATTAATACGATTAAAAAATAGAGTCCTATATTTTCGGCACCCATCCCGGCGATACAATAATTCAGATTACAATACCCAAATTATTTTATTTTTACATAAGACTTTCTTCTCTAATACACGTATAATAAAATAAAAAGAAAAAAACTTAAATAATTAATTATGGAGGAATTCATATGAAAAAAGGAAGCCCCGCATGGGGACTAGTTTTTATATTTATCGGAGGACTATTGTTATGTGACAGCATTTTTGATGTCAACATATTCAGTATTTCTCGTCTGTGGCCAATGATTATATTGGTATTAGGTTTGATTTTTGAATTCAGCTACTTTGTCGGTAAGAAATCCCCAGGTCTTCTTGTGCCCGGTGGTATATTGACTGTTACAGGTTTTCTGTTTCTGTTCGAATCGTTTACCGGATGGTATTTTTCCAAATATACATGGCCAATTTATATTATTTCTGTTGCCTTTGGATTGTTTCAGCTCTATCTCTTCTCGGGAAAACCCAAAGGTCTTTTAATCCCGATTTCTGTTTTGACAACTGTATCCGTTGTCTCTCTTTCCATTATAATTCTTAATATAGTAACATCGTCTATTAATTTTGGATTGTTAATTCCTCTGGCGTTTTTCGCTTTGGGGGGCTATATAATCTATAACAGCCTGAGGAATTAGTACTTTATAACACAATACTGTTACGTGACACTAATCCGTGAAAATTGTAAGAGTACGGTACTACAAAACAATCGCGGGCTGGCATTAATCAGGACCGTACTCCAGCCCATGCACTAGACCTATTTCATAATAGTATGGTATCAGCCTTTTCAATGTTCAACCGTTTGTTATAAACAAACTTCCCGGGGTGATCACCCAAATACTATATTGTTTTTTAATCATGTTTTAGTTATGTGGAATTAATTTCTGTAACTTTAGAAGTCTTTCCTACCTGCTTCATGCCAATTTAATTGTATTTCCGCCCCAATAAGTTCCCACAAAACAGGTAGATTGATTTTTTCTTTGCAAACTTGCTCTCCATATCAGTATATTAGTGTTTTTTACACTTATCTCTCTAACCGCGGTTATTACACCACCTACATTTGACTTTATGACTTTCTAATTTTCCCCCTAAATTCTAAACCCAAACTTCAAAGCAAAAATACTCTCATTTATATATTGTCACACGTGCACGTTAACTTATTAATCCACTAATAGCAAGCTATATGAGTACAAATGTGCCAAGTAGTAAATAAAGTTTATAAAGAACAGTTATAACATCGCATCGTGACCAATAGAACATGTAAGAATGATGTAAGCCGCCAACAAGGATCAAAATGAACTTAAAACAGTGCAATGACTAAGCAAAATAGGTTTCTTCATCCGGTAGAACAAATAATATATATGCAATTTTCAAAATCAATCAAATCCGTTATTAAATAATCACTACCAAAGTAATTCCGTATGCATTTTAACAGCATATGCTCTACTAGCTTATCTTGTATACAAGAGTTATAATAAGTTTATGTATTTCTTTCTTTGAAGTACTTCAATTATATTATATATATACTCATAAAAAAAAAGGTTACAAAAAGGTTAAAATTACTTTTTATTATAAAATATGCGGCAAACATTTCAAAGACTCATGTTTCTTCCGTTTTTTTACTTGTAAATATGCCCCCTAATATAACGTGCATTCACCCTGAAGAAGCTTGAAACCACAGGGCCAACCGCTGAAAATCCGGCGATTAATATCCAGTCATTTACTGACAAAGGCACTGTTTTAAATATTTCCTGCATAAAAGGTATGTATACCGCCGAAAGAATCATGGTTAAAGAGCACATGGTAGCCAACACCAGGGCAATGTTATTGAAAAACGGAACCTCAAATATGTTTTTTCTTTCGGATTTGCATTCAAAAACATGCATAAGCTGTGTCATAACCAAAGTTACAAAGGCAGCTGTCCTTGCCGTTTCAACACTGGATGTAAAATGAAATATGCTTGCAAATACCGCCAGTGTACAGACTCCGATAATAGTTCCTCTAAACAGTATAAGATTCAGAAGACCTTGTGAAAATATATTTTCCTTTGCCCCCCTTGGAGGCCTCATCATAATATCCTTTTCTGCCGGCTCAAACCCCAGGGCTATTGCAGGAAGCCCATCCGTGACAAGATTAACCCATAAAACCTGAATCGGCAACAGGGGTAGCGGGAATCCTATCAGCATACCGACAAACATGGTGAAAACCTCGCCGATGTTACAGGAAAGCAAATATCTGATAAATTTACGTATGTTACTGTAAATAACCCTGCCTTCCTCAATGGCCGCAACAATGGTGGCAAAATTATCATCCCTGAGAATCATTGCCGCCGACTCTTTTGTAACATCAGTTCCGGTTATCCCCATGGATACTCCAATATCGGCTTCCTTAATTGCAGGGGCATCATTTACTCCGTCCCCGGTCATTGCAACAATGTGTCCTCTCTTCTTTAGTGCTCTCACTATCCTTAGCTTATGTCTTGGAGAAACCCTGGCATAAACCGACACTTCCTCCACTACTTCCTGAAGCTTATTGTCATCCATTTGTTCCAGTTCCGCCCCGGTAACCACTCTGTCACCCGCCGTTGCGATATTCAGCTCTCTTGCTATGGCTGCTGCAGTTATTTTGTGGTCTCCGGTAATCATCACCGGTTTTATCCCTGCAAGCCTGCATTTTCGCACAGCCTCCAACACTTCTTTTCTTGGGGGATCTATCATTCCGATAAGACCGACAAATATAAGATCCTTTTCAACTTCACTGTTTTTGTAAAATCTCGATCCCAGCTTCCTGTATGCAACTCCCAATACCCTTAACGCCTCATCTGCCATACTGTCGTTAGCCTTTAGAACCTTTCTTGTCCCTTCGCCATCCAAATTTACTATTCCCTTTGAAGTATAGATTTTGGAGCATTTATTAATAATCACGTCCGGGGCACCCTTGGTAAACACAAAGATTTCTCCGTTTTTGTTTTCACAAATTACCGACATGCACTTTCTGTCCGAATCAAAGGGAATCTCATCTATCCTGAAATACTTCTCACCAAGAGACTCCTGAGTAAGCCCTCCTTTAGCACCTGCAACCAGAAGTGCTGCCTCGGTGGGATCACCGCTAAGCTCCCATTTTTCCTGTTTAGAAACCATTGAAGATATTTTTCCAAAGGGATTTTTTTCTTTGATCCTCACCATAGATGCATTATTGCATACTACTCCGATTTCAAGGGTTTGCCTTAATCCGGAGTTATCAAGAGGATCTATTTTTCTGTTAAAAGAAATAAATTCTCCTTCACTGCTCATGGCACTTCCCCTGACTTCCGTATAGCCACCGCCGGAATAAATCTTCCTTACCGTCATCTTATTTTCCGTCAGGGTTCCTGTCTTGTCTGAGCATATAACACTGGCACACCCCAATGTCTCTACAGCCGGCAGCTTCCGTATCATGGCATTCCTCTTCAGCATTCTTCGAACACCCAAGGCCAGGGCTATGGTTACAATAGCCGGAAGTCCCTCCGGTACTGCAGCAACTGCCAGACTTATTCCCGAAAGAAGCATCGTAAACAGCTTCTGTCCCCTTAATACTCCTGTTATGGACACAACGGCACATATGGCAAGGCAGCCGTAAACAATATACTTACCAAGACTGTCAAGTCTTTTTTGAAGCGGCGTCTCTTCAGTTTCAATATTCTGTATCATGTCTGCAATTTTACCCATCTCCGTTAGCATCCCGGTGGCACAAACAATAGCCTTTCCCCTTCCGCTGGTGACTATGGTTCCCATATATAACGAGCTGTTTTTTTCAATGGCAGCCCCATTCCTTTTTCCATTAACCTCAACAAACTTCTCTACCGGTACCGATTCACCCGTGAGTAAAGACTCGTCGGCTAAAATTCCATTGGCTTCTGTAAGCACAGCATCTGCCGGAACCCTGTCCCCGGCCTCAATAATTATCAAATCCCCCGGCACAATTCTCTCTGCAGGTATTTCAACCGTTTTTCCGTTCCTTACAACTTTAGCTGTCGGTGCAGCAAGATTTTTAAGGGCTTCCAGCGTTTTCTCAGTACGATATTCCTGAATAAAGCCTAAAATTGCGTTCACAACAACTATTGAAATTATGGTAATAGCTTCGGTTACCTCTCCCATAAATGCCGAAATCAGAGTTGATGCAAGAAGTATCAATACCATAAAATCGCTGAACTGATCGATTAAAATTTTAAATGGAGAAATCTTCTTCTTTTTGGTCAAAGTATTGGGTCCATACTTCTCGAATTTCTTTTCCGCTTCTTTTTCGCTTAAACCGTATTTGTACCTGTCATCTTTATTAAAGCTTTTCACTGTCGATTCCATAACGCTCAATGCCAATCACTCCTTTTACCAATACCTTATCCTGGTGCACTTGTGCCGGATTTATAGCTGCAATATGCCTGTCATAATCCTATTTTTATTCAGAAAAAAACATAAATAGACCATGTATAAACCATTGTTTCTCTTCTTGAGTATAAAATTTAAATCATGTTCTTCACTTTTTAAAACACAAAACATGTTACTCAAATGTTATTTGAAATTCATTAATAAACTGATAATATATAGGGACTTGAAAAGATAAGATAAAGGTAATCCAAGTTATTTAGCAGATAATTGCAATTATCGTTATTTAGGCACTAAACCCCAAACTGTACAAAAAAGCCCTACCGTATTGATGGTAGAGCCTTTTTATTTAAGCTACATTTTTTAATCCGCACCAAGAACCATTATGGAATTGATATAGGGATCTGCCGTGCCTTGAAGCTGAGTTTTCTGCTCCTTTAATATATTTATATAATCCACTATTTCCTGAGTTATTCTCTCACCCATACAAATAACCGGTATGCCCGGCGGATATGCCATTACCATTTCCCCCGATATCTCCCCTACGGACTTTTCCAGGGGAACTATCTTTTTATGGCTGTAGAAAGCATCCCGGGGTGATACTATCATCTTAGGATTCTGAGGAATGACCGGCGGATTGGTATACTCCTTTTTTTCCGTCTTAGATGAAATATCCTTCAATGCATTTATCAGTGCAACCACGTTTTCTTCCCTATCCCCAATACTTATAACTGCCAGGATATTAGAAAGATCCGACAGCTCAATCTGTATATTATATTCCTTCCTAAGTTTTGCTTCCATTTCATAACCGGTAAATCCCAAGCCTAAAACATTGATCCCCAGCTTTGTCTCGTCGAAATCGAAACATCCGGGAGTACCGGTAAGCTCTTTTCCGAAGGCGTAAAGGCCTTCTATTTTGTTTATTTCCTCCCTTGCCATCCTCGCAAGCCTCAAAGTCTCCTCAAGCATATCGCTTCCCTTCGTGGAGAGCTGCTTTCTTGCAATATCAAGAGAAGACATAAGAAGATAGGAAGCACTGGTGGTATGGGTTAAATTCAAAACCTGTTTAACCCTTTCAGGGCTAATCATGTCTCCCCGCAAAAGCAATACCGAGCTTTGCGTCAAAGAGCCCGCTGTTTTATGTATGCTTGCGGCACTCATATCTGCACCTACTTCCATTGCCGTCAATGGGAAACCGTCATGAAAGGACATATGGGCACCATGAGCCTCATCCACCAAAACAGCCATTTCATGTCTGTGGGCTATTCTTACTAAAGATTTCAAATCCGATACAAACCCATAGTAAGTAGGGTTAATAATAAATACCGCCTTGGCATGGGGATTTTCCTTAATTGCCTTTCTAAGGCTCTCCTCGGTTATACCCATAGCGATACCCAGCTTTTCATTCACCTCAGGCTGAACATACACCGGCATGGCTCCGCTTAATATAATTCCGCCTATTGTTGACTTGTGTGCATTTCTTGGAATTATAATTTTGTCCCCGGGCTCACAGGCACTCATAATCATTGCCTGAACACCCGCAGTTGTACCGTTTACGAGAAAATAAGCGTTTTGTGCCCCAAAGGCCTGAGCCATCAGCACCTCCGATTCATAGATAACACCAGTCGGGTTGTTTGCAAAATCCAAATCCTCCATACCGTTTGCATCCATTTGCAAAGCCCTTTCCCCGATATATTCCCTGAATTCGGCAAGACCCGCTCCTTGCTTGTGTCCGGGAACATGAAACGGAATTACATTGCTATCAACATATCTTTTAACCGCATCAAACAACGGTGTTTTATATTGGTCTAATCTTGCCACTCCCAATCCCCTCTCTCTTCCATACGTTTCACAAAAATTTGCATTGATTCACTAAGTCCGAAATCCGCCTTAGTCCAAAAGATCTGCTCAAATTTTGCAAAACCGTATAAACAAAGCTATTGAACACATTAATAATTTGCTTAATGTGTTCAATGTATCAAAAAATAATAAACAAGAGAATTATAGGAGATTGTACCCAAAAAGTCAAACATTTTTATCAACTAATAACCTCTACTCCTGTGAAACGTCTTTGATTCCTTCCAATCCCTGCAATTCATCCATTAATTTTTCCGGACTTACACTGCCCGGAATCCTAACAAAATACTTTATATGAATTTCATTCTCATCCGCAGCATTTAAAAACTCTATATTTTTTATTGTTACATCATACTTGCCGAATATACAGCCTATCGTGCTTATTTGTCCGGGTAAATTCCCTGTTCTAATGCGGAACAAACTCAGCCGGTTTTTCCTTCCAATATGCTTTTCTGTCCTTTTCAACAGAATTAAAGTAATATAGATTATAGCAGTAGCAATAATGGCCCCTCCATAAAACCCTATTCCTGCTGCAATACCTACACAGGAAACCGCCCAAAGACTTGCAGCAGTGGTAAGTCCTCTTACATTAACACCCTCACGTATAATGGTTCCTGCTCCTAAAAATCCGATTCCGCTTATAACCTGTGCACCAAGCCTGGTAGGATCTATATTTGTGAGACCTGCATACTTTTGAGAAATGCTTTCGGCCGTTATCATGATAAGAGATGCTCCAACACAAACCAGAATGTGGGTTCTAAACCCCGCCGGGCGGTTGGTACTTTCTCTTTCATAACCTATTAACCCGCCCAGAAAACACGCTAATAGCAGTCTTGCAAGAACAACAATATAGTAGATTCCGTTCTCAATAATCATACCCAGCATTCGGCTCACCCCTAATTTAGTTTTTAGTCAGCTTCAAAAAGTCTTACATGGAATAAGTTGAATTCTATTAGAGTATATATCAAATTCATGCATATCTTCAATAAGCAAATGCCATTATTATCACTCAAAATATATTTCTATAATTATATGCAGCTGTAATATAAATCCGACTTCATCCTGCCAAATTCCACTAACAAAAAAATCCCACATCCATGGAGGATATGAGATCTTACTCTTAAAACAGTGACTTGAACAGTCTGTTCATCGCCCCAGCCAATTTTATCTTGGAATCTTGAAATACCTCTACTACTTTAAACTTTATTTCAATTGGAATATCTTCCTCATTCCCTACCGAAGTTACCAGACAGTATTCTTCCTCCGTGAGTACCTCTTTGAGGTCATCCTTTACAGTATCCGGTACAGTTCCATGGGTGGCATCCACGAAGCAAAGAGGCGGGAAAAGGACACACCACCAGTTTTGCCCCTCTCCGTTTCCTATCACAATCTTAAGTGCCTGATAGTTGCCGGCCGGAAGACTGATATCTCCGTAAACCTTTGTAGGAAAAGGATAAGTCCCCAGCATTGCATCCACGTTATAGTCTTTGTTTTGTCTTATAATTTCATTTTCGGCAATTCTCTTAATTTCTCCTGAGTTTTCAACAATTACTTTTTTTGCAGCTTCAATATCCTTTGCATCTTTAAGCTTATGCTTCATGTATTCTATTACTACATCCCTTACATCCCTCTTGAGCTGCTGATCCTCAGGAGAATCGCTATTAGCAACAACATGCAGCCTTACAAGATTGTCCGCCAGTCCATTGCTCACATTCTCCGAATAGGACACAAAAGCTATTGCCAGAATAAGTGTTCCCAAAAGTACAACCGCTGCAGCTGTTTTGGAAAAAAGTTTCATTGATTTGATTTTTCTCGGTTTACTTCTTCTTAAAAAAATAAACATAGTATAAATCCCCCCAAATTCCGGTAAGTAAACCATTTCTAAATTTTCATTGCGAAATGGTACCATACCGAAGCTAATTTTACATTACAGACTTAAATTGCTTAGTATAATTGTTTACAAATTCAAAAGGATTTATACTATACATAAAATTATTTTCATCAAAATCTATATTATGGTTTTATATCACATATTTTTTCCTAATTGCCGTTTGCTTCTTTGTTTTCAACCGCTGCCCTGATAAAGTCTCTGAAAAGCGGATGCGGTCTGTTGGGTCTCGATTTAAACTCAGGGTGGAATTGAACTCCGATAAACCATGGATGGTCTTTCAATTCAATGATTTCTACAAGTTTTTCACTGGGAGACACTCCTGAAATTACAAGACCCTTGGAAGTTAAAACATCCCTGTATTCATTATTAAACTCATACCTGTGCCGGTGTCTTTCATATATGAGCTTATCTTGATAAATATCAAAAATCTTTGAGTCTTCAATGACTCTGCACGGATAAATCCCAAGTCTCATGGTACCACCCTTGTCATCCAGGTCTTTTTGATCCGGCATGATATCAATAACAGGGTACTTGGTCTCCAAATCAAACTCCGAACTGTTTGCATTTTCCATTCCGGCAACATTGCGTGCAAATTCCACAACTGCCATTTGCATACCCAGGCAAATTCCGAAATACGGCACCTTGTTTTCACGGGCGTATTTTGCAGCAAGAATCTTTCCTTCTATACCCCTGTCTCCAAACCCTCCGGGTACAAGTATACCGTTTATACCGGAAAAACTGTCTTTAAGATTTTTGGGGTTCAGATTTTCCGAGTTTATCCATTTTATCTCAACTTCGGCATCATTGGCTATTCCCCCGTGGTTGAGCGACTCCACAACACTCAAGTAGGCATCATGCAGTTCCACATACTTTCCGACCAGGGCTATGGTTACTTTCTTGCTCAAGTTCTTTTGCTTACTTACCATTTGACACCATTCAGACATGTCCGGCTCCTGGCATTGGAGGCTGAGACGTTTGCATACTATATTGGCCAGGCCTTCCTCTTCAAGCATCAAAGGCACCTCGTAAAGAACTTCCGCATCCAGATTCTGAATTACCGACTCACCGGGAATGTTACAGAATAGACCGATTTTATCTTTCAATTCCCTCGATAGTCTCTTCTCGGTCCGGCAAACAATAACATCCGGTTGAATACCTATACTCCTTAACTCTTTGGCACTGTGTTGAGTAGGTTTGGTCTTGAGTTCGCCGGATTTCCCCAGATATGGCACCAGAGTGACGTGTATGTACATCACATTTTCTCTGCCCACATCTGTTGCCACTTGACGTATGGCCTCAAGAAACGGCAAGCTTTCAATATCCCCCACAGTACCTCCAATTTCGGTTATTACAACATCTGTGCTGCCGGATTTACCGACCCTGTAGATCCTGTCTTTAATTTCGTTGGTTACATGGGGTATAACCTGTACGGTACCGCCTAAATAATCGCCTTTTCTTTCTTTGCTCAGTATGGACCAATAAATCTTTCCGGCTGTTACATTACTGTTTTTGTTCAGGTTCTCATCTATAAACCTTTCATAATGACCCAGGTCCAGATCTGTCTCTCCCCCGTCATCGGTTACAAACACCTCTCCATGTTGATACGGACTCATAGTACCGGGATCGACATTTATATAAGGGTCAAATTTCTGAATAGTCACATGAAGACCTCTGGCTTTTAAAAGCCTTCCCAGCGAAGCGGCGGTTATTCCCTTACCAAGCCCGGAAACAACACCACCGGTTACAAAAATGTACTTAACAGACATGATTCCAATCCTCCACTAAAAACAACTACAGCCGGGAAAACCACTTCACGGCTGAATAATTAATACTTTTGACACTTTATTGATTATTATATTTTTTTAATATAATAAAACACACGCTTATATTTTATATATGACATAATACAGTGTCAATAGGTATTTCTCAATTCGGAGCATATTTTTGATATAAAAATTCTTATACCCGGAGAAATTAAACAATAAAAATGCTTAGCATCCAACTTGTGTCATAATATGCCGTTTTGTGAAAATAAAAAAAGAAATGACTCATATAGATTTCATTTCATGAATGTTAATCTAATATTAATAAAAATATGAATGCTGCTAACTTAGTAGTCCAAAGCCCTGTAAACACTCAAAACCGCCTTGTGCCTCCCCTAAAAACCTCCAAGAACTCTCCCAGTCATTTAATGTACCGTCAAAAATATATACTCTCCCCTAAACCTTTACTAAACTTTTTATCCTTAAATACACAAGCTAGTTAAAGTAAAAATCCATAAACCAAAAACTGTCTCCCACATATAATTCCATATAATAGAAGGTAAACAAAATTTAAAACTCATCATTATTTTGAACTTTGGACTACTAAGTTAACAGCCTCACTTCCTTCCTTCATGTTTGTCCTAAAGCCATATAAAAATAAATTTATGTAATAATTACTGTACAAAAAAGAATGGAGCAAATTAAGAATAAAATATTAAAGTCGTTAAAACTGCTTCATTTAAAGCATTTCCCCATTTTATATAAGTAAAAACAACCGCTGATACAAATAGAATTCCCCTTACAATAATTATACAGTTTATGAAAAAGTATGTCAATACGCTATCAAAATTTATGTTTATTTTTTTAAATAATAAAAACCCGCCTTAATTTCATCAATAAGACTTTGATTATAAAGAAAAACGATCCTATGTTTATGCAAGAGTAAAGGGGAGCTTTCCTCCTGTTCCAGGCTAATTTTATAGAAAGCTTGTAATACTCATAATAAAAACGGAAGGTACTCATTTGCTTCGGTTTTAGGATGCAATGAAACAAGTCCTGTTTTCTTGAATCAGTGCTTAAAAGATTGTCTTTATATTTTGAAAAATCCGCTGAACCTTGCATGGGAGTAAAAATAGATATAGTCGGAATTATAGCACGCTGGTCTATCCAATTATATAATTCTTTGAAGTCTTTTACAGTCATATCCTGATGAACTATAAACAGACCGGCACAGATAATACCGAGTTCTTCAAGAGTTCTGACGCATTCTTCATTGTGTTCCAATGTCGCATTCTTGTTATACGAGTCCAGTTCTTGATTGGAACGGGCCTCAAGGCCTACCATAACCAGTGAAAGTCCAATGTCTTTCAGTTCGCACATAATATCCTTGTTTTCTGCAATAAAATCCGCTCTTCCGTAAACCAAGTACTTTTTATTGATTTTTTTCTCGCGTATCAGCTCTACAAATTGCTTTAGATATTCCCTGTCAACTAAAAAATTGTCATCGGTAATATGGATATTGGGTGCATCGGTTGCCATAATCTCATTTACCAGGTCCTCTGCCTTACGGCAGGCATATTGCCCGCTGTTTCTATTGGTACAATAACAGAAGGTACAAGAGCTATTACAACTGTACGAATTCTTGACCAAGGCAAGGGGATGAAAAGTTAAATATCGGTAACGGTTTCTATTTCGGTAGAAATATGTCCTGTCTATTGGCGGCAAATCCTCGGGGGTTTCAACAACCTTTTTGTTTATATTCCACCCATGTCCCTTTCTGTAGCATATTCCGGGAATATCGTCCAGGGGAGTTGAGCTGGTATTATCGATAAAATCTATGAGTTTTATAAAAGAGTCCAATCCGCTCAAATGGTATATGTAATCCACAGGCGAATCAATGAAATTTTTGTAATTCAGCTCCGCATGACTGCCCCCAATTATTACAGTAATGTTTGAATTAAACCTCTTTATAAGGCGAGCTAATTTTATCATCAGCTTTTCTTGAGTTATATATCCCGTTATGCACACAACATCGGGAGTAAAAGTCTTAAGCTTTCTCCTAAGAGGAGTCATATCATGCCTTCTGTCATAAATATATGCATCGTGTCCGCGATTTTTAAGTATCGTATAGAGATATTCCAACTCAAGGGGCTCATGGTCCACAAGATTGGTATAAGCGAAAATTCCGATGGTCTCAGGTTTAATAAGCAATACCCTCATTTATAGAATCCCCCTTATTGATTTTGAACTTTATTCAAATACTTTTTGTCATAAGTCTTCAAAAAATAAGCCAGGTATATCCTCGGAAAATTAATGTAATACAGCAAGGCAAAATGAACTTTAAACAAAGCAGCGGGGATGTTCTGCGGCCTCATCAACAGTTTAGTACCGTCGGTTCTTCCGTATCTGTATTTGTATAGCTTGTGTTTGTTTACTTCATGGACGCGGGTTCCTTTAAAGGGTATCAAAATGCTGAATAAAACCCAGACCAGTTTTTGTTTTCTGATAAAGCGGTGAATGTCTATAAAGTTTTTATTTTTAAAGTCATAGTTTATTACAAACAGCCCGTTGCATACCATTTTGTTATCCCTTAAGATTTTTACCGCTTTTTCGTTTATTTCAACACTGGACTTTTTATTATAGGAATCGAGTATTTTATCCTCTACAGCCTCCAAGCCCACAAGCATATCCCTAAAACCAGCCTTGTACAGCAAGGGCATGATATCTTCACATTTAACAATGCTATCCGCTCTCGCAAATATCATATATGTCTTGTAGCAGTTTCTTTCTATAAGCTTGTTGCATATTTCAATTACCCTCTCCTTGTTGACAAGGAAATCGTCGTCGCACAGCCATATGCGGTTGTTATCTATTTCTATTATTTCATTTACAACATTATCTGTGTTTCTTTCGGCGTAGAAACAGCCGTTAAACTGCCTTGAAATACAAAAATTACACTCTTGGGGACAGGAGAAGGATGATTTCATTAAAGAAAAACAGCCTTTGGCAATAACACGGTATTTTTTACGGTTTTCATAAAACAGGCTTCTGTCGGGTTTGACGTCGTAATCGGTAATAGGCTTACCGCACGGATTGTGAACCCATTTCCCGTCCTTCACATAGGCAATTCCAGTGGCACCCTCCAAAGCATCTACGTTAAGGTCGTTTTCGACAGCAATTCTAAAGGAATCCAAACCGTAATCGTAGTATACAAAATCAATATTGTCCAAAAAGAAATCTTTATAATTGATATTTACTTCCGGTCCGCCAACCAAAATTTTTATATCCGGTTTCACCTTTTTTAGTTTATTAATCATTTTCAATATATAATCTGCATTATTGGACATAACGGAAAAACAAACAGCCGTTATGTTGTTTTGCTCTATTTTTTTAACTATGCGGCGGAAACGGAAAAATGAGCTGTAGAAAATTTCATCATGAAAGACATATTCCCTGCCCTTTTCTTTCATTACTCCCGCCAAATACTCAAGCCCTAAAGGCTCAATACTGGCCACCCTTTTATCATAACGAACCCTTACTAAAAGATATTTTTGCTTTGCCATTTATGCATACCTCCATATCTTAGATCCAACCGGTCCTTTTGGTGTCATATGCCGTTTTAAATAGAGTGCGGCAAAAAATTTTCGGATATGTCAAAACATACAACATATACACCCTCACCATAAACATAAAGGAGGACATTTTCTCAGGCTTTATTGTAATATGTATGCCGTCAAGCCGCCGGGATTTGAATTTTACCAGACGGTCCTTGTATTCATCATATGCATCGGTGCCTTTATATGGCGTAAAGATTCCGAAAACCACCCATAGAAGATTGTTTTTCTTTATAAACCGGTATAGCTCCTTGAAATCCTGACGTGTTGATTTGTGACTTACAACAAACAGGCCGTTACATACAATATTATTGTCGAGTAGATTTTTAACAGCCCGTGTATTCACGTCTTTTGAGGTCTGTTTATTATAATCGTCCAAAAAATCGTCACTTACCGCTTCAAGCCCCACTAAAATATCCTTAAAACCTGCTTTATACAAAAGCGGGAGTATGTCCGGGTTTTCTGCCAGAAAGTCGGCTCTCGAATATGCCATAAAATGCTTCTTAATTTTTCGTTCTATGATTGTTTCACAAAATTTTTTAACCCGTTCCTTATCGACAAGGAAGGTATCGTCTACAAACCATATTCTAGGATGGTCAATGGCTTCTATCTCCTCAACAACCTCCATTATAGGGCGTTCGGTATATACACCGTTGTTCATTTTTGTACAATAACAAAAAGTACAGTCAAAAGGGCAAGAAAAGGATGCTTTGGTAATAGCAAAGGTACCTTTGAGGAAAATAAAATTTTTCTTTAAACCTTTATAAAAGGCAGTTCTTTCTGGGCGTGTGATGAAGTTGTTTACAGGTTCGCCCTTTTCCTTTACAACCCATTTATTATTTATTTTAAAGCAAACGCCGTTTTGCTTATTTAAAACTTCCGGGGAAAAGCCTTCTAGAAGGATGTTTTTCAATGAGATAAGGCCATTGTTGTGATATACAAAATCAATGCTATTGGTGAAAAAATCTCTATAATTGAGTTCGGCTTCGGGACCTCCGACCATGATGTAAAGACCGGGAAACTTTTTCTTGAGCTTGTCCGATGTGTTTCTGATATAATCGGAAGTATTGGCATTGGAGTGAAAGCCGACAATATTAAATCCGCCCTCTTCTATTTTTCTCGATAATCTGTCGAATCTGAAATGCCAGGAATATTGAAACTCGTCGAATATTTCGCATTCGATATTCAGATCCCTGCAAAGTCCTGCAACATATTCAAGCCCAAGCGGTTCTAAATTTGCAACAATGGATGAAAATTTGGGACGAACAAGTAAGACCTTAATCTTTTTTGAAGCCTCCATCACTTACCCCCTGTGAAATTTATAAAGTGCTTATACTTTTTTTATTCTCCAATCAGAACCTAATTGTATCACAAAATGTCGTATGATGGAAAGTGGCACATCTTATTTATATGTATCCATAGTTTCCATATTATTATTTCAGTTTCTCGTTTGAATGGATGCATGAGGCCATGAAAAAATATGGAAGAAACATTGTGAAGCAAGTTATATAGCCTGTTAATACGACGAGGAAAGGGAGAGCATTGTCTGAGCGAAGCGAGTTTTGCTCGACCCCGAGGAGTATTTACAGGCTCTGGACTTGCGTAACTTAAGTTTCTGGAATATTTTTTCATATGGCTTCATGCACCCTAGTGGCAGGTTTTTTTTGTTGAATTTTGAGTTATTATGGAGTAAACTAGTGAAAAGATATAACATTTTTTAATATAAGGGAAAAGATATGAATGTTTTGCTTATAAGACCAAAACCCCACGGGGAAACCATAGGGCTTCAAAGTGTAATGATTTGTGAGCCGTTAGAGTTTATGTGTCTTGCTTCTGCGTTGAAGCAGAATGGACATGCAGTTGATATTTTAGACATGATAATTGAAAAAAAGCCTCTCGGGCATTTCATTGAAAAATTCAATCCCGATGTAGTAGGGATTACCGGATATATCAGCCATGTGGGAATTATAAAAAAATATGCAAAGGTTATCAAATCATATTCAAAGGATATAAAGGTCTCGGTTGGCGGGGTTCATGCCAAAGTATGTCCGGAGGATTTTAAGGACGATAACATTGATATTGTTTGCAGAACCGAAGATGATCTATATGATTTTTTAGACTGCAAAATTAGGGAAAAAACCTTCCCGGACCGAAAGATAACCGAAAGATACCAAGATAAATATTATTATCTTTTCCAAAATAAATGTGCACTTATTAAAACATCCTTCGGATGTCCTTACAGCTGCAATTTTTGTTTTTGTAAAGAGATATCGCCCTATTCGGCAAGAGAAATAGATGATGTGATAGCCGAGCTAAAAACCGTTCCTCAAAAAGAGGTCTATATCGTTGACGATGATTTTTTGTTCAATCGGCAAAGGCTTTTGGAATT
>ERZ795050.1617-NODE-1617-length-28184-cov-5.608518_pt1 | contig 28184 bp, 23 predicted proteins | sample MGYA00375134_ERZ795050 | MGnify/ENA primary metagenome ERZ795050 (study PRJEB30179, sample SAMN05720221) | activated sludge metagenome | isolation source: Anaerobic digester | place: Japan | collected 2015-05-26 ... | reverse complement strand
GAGGGCAAGTACTTGTTTAAGTTGTCTCTTAATCGATTTCATTGTTTTTCTCCTTTCCTGGTTTAAATATCTGCAATCATAATTATTGCGCTTTGCATAATTGCGCCGATTGATTACAGTAAATTGCTGATGGTGCAGCCTGTTGCTTCTCTCTCATGGATCCATAACGTGCTCCTTTCGATGTTTGGTTTTTATGCCTGTATAGCAGTTGGCAAACATAGGCAAAAACATAATCGTAAATACACAGGATGAGGCGACGCCCCAGACGCTTGTAAATGCAAATGACCGGAATACCGAGTTAACCTCGCCTTTAAGAAACAGCATAGGGAACGTTCCTGCTATGGTGGTTAGTGAAGCAGCAAACAGTGTGATGAAGCGTTCTTTGAGCGCGAGTGAGCACAACTTCCTTACTGCATTATTCTTATTCGCATACGTTTTAGGGAGTGTATGGACAGCACTGCTAATGCTTTCATGCATGATGACTCCAGCGTTTACTACCATACCCGCAGCAGCTATAAATGAGCAGACAAGTGCAGGGTTTAATGATGAGCCTGACATGCTCAGGAATAGTACCGGAACCGCTAGTGAAGGCGGTATAACGAGCATTATTACACAGGCATCTTTCCATGAATTTGCAAGAATCGTAAGCACTAACAATATGCCGACAAATGCTGCAATAAAATAATAACTTCCTTCTTTCAGTTTAGATTCTTTTAGCAACGCATCTCTATCAAATTGAACGCTGTATCCCTGAGGGATGTCCAGCACACGGGATGTTTCAAGTATTGCCTTGCTTACTTTTGCAGGACTCAAAACAGGTGTTTCAATTGATATTGTCATTGTACGTTTTCTATCATTCCTATAGATTTTTGCGGTATCATAAACTTCTTTAATAACACCAAGTGTCCTGAGCTCAGTCTCACCATTTGGAGCTAATGTTTCTAAAATATCACTACGCTCGGCATCATGTGCCCGATATACTCCAAGACGAACATCCATTTCCTGTTCGTTTTGAATTTTTTTATACACTACAGGATTGTAGAGACTGTAGCGTAGGATGTCCCCCAGATATACAAAACTTTCACCATATGTTGCAATCTTTGCTCTATCAGGCTGATAGATGAGTTCTGGTGCTCCTTCTTTGAAATTGAGTACTACATCGCTTACAAAGGAAAGATTAGAGCAGAGACTGGCAAGTTTTCGTGCATATAGTTCACACTGATTAATCTCATCACCCTGTATCGAAACCTGCCAGATTCGTTTGTTTGTCTCGTGCATTTCGGTCCATAAAAACACCGATGTATTTGAGAGTGATCGTATTTCCCGTATTATTGCATCGCGCTTATACCGATGCATATCATACACAACAAGCAAAGTACCATAGCCACGGTATGCAGTGCTCTGCACGGAGTCAACACCTTCAATACCGAGTATTTTTTCGCTCACAGTGGCAAGTACTTCATCAACAATGTCCATTGCTGTTCCCGATGCTAGTTCTGCATGAACGGGAATTGTCCCCTCTAAGTCGGGCAGTGTAGGATCACGCTCGATAAAAATAAGTGCAACGACCGCAGTACCAACTATGATTATGACAACATAGAGTAATATTTTTTTATTAACAATAAGTCTCGTAAGTATAAAAAACAATATTTTCTTACACGTATGTTTCAATGAATTATTTATCTCTTTTAATTTTTCTAAACATGATGGCTGTTTTCTTTTTCCCATCCCATAACATTCTGAAGTATACGCAATCGTTTTATTTGCAATAGCAACTAAAAATGATGGAATAAAAAGAATGCCTGCAAGCAATGCTATTAGGTTTACTATAGCAATTGCACATGCAGTTCTCTGTATGCCATATCCAAATTCTGTATATACCATAAGCGGAGCAAGGGCGATAATCGTGGTTAAAACACCGCCTGCAAGTGGTGGAAACAATTTTTTAAGCCTGATAACTGCGGCATCTGCCGTGTTCATTGTTGCAGATTCTTCGAGCAATAGTAATATCGCATCAACAGCGCAACCAACCCCCGATACAATTCCTGCAAGCACCCAGGTATCAATTGAAAACTTCAAGAGTACAAGTACTGCCAGTGTAATAACAATCACAATCGGAACAAAAGCAGTTCCTAATACTGCAAGCAACAGAACATGGTTACTTTTCTTATATAGTGTTATAAAAAAAACACCTAAGCCTACAAGCATCATTCCAGAAAGTACTGAATTTACCATAGCAGAAAGCGATTCCCTGGCTTTTTCTCCAGCATCGGCTAGAATGGTAAAGGTTAACCCTTTTTGCTCCCACTTTTTTATTGCAGCTTTAATACTTGCTGAAAGTTCAATGAGGCTCGCATTTCCTGCCCGTTTTATAGCAAGCACCATACAGTGCTTCCCGTTTACTCTTGAAATAGAGTCCGGCTTTCTTTCCTGCTTTGCTATTACAGCAAAGTCACCAGGACGTACTGGTGTGCCATCTATTCCTGAAATCCACGCAGTTTTTAAATCACTGATCGTTTTATACCTGCCATCGATTGTGAGTGGGATTTGAATTGAACCTTCTGTAATGTAACCAGCTCTTTTAAGAATATCATTTTCTGCAATACCAGTACCAATGCCAATTATCGTTTGAGGAGTTAATGCAACTTTATCTTCTATTATATCTATTGCAATTTCGGGTATTCGTATTCCATATATTTCAACATCGCCAGCACCATTTATTTTTTTTAAATCTGGTTTTAATTCTTTTTCAAGCACATAGGAAACATCGGAGATATTTTCTGGATATATGGCAGCCGTAAAAATCGGGAAATCATCACTCGAGGCAAGAGCAAATTCTGGTCGCTGTACCGATTCTGGCATTGTTTCATAAACCCGGTATACAGCTTCACTAAATTTTTCATACATATCAGCATCATTTTGATTTACACCATATAAAATTGATATTCTTACTGTACTGTATTCTATTGATGTAATTATTTCCTCACATCCTTCAATACCGGTAATAGCATTTTCAACTGGAATTGCAATTGTTCTTTCAAGTTCCCGTGCGTCAACTCCATAGTGCCTTATCGTAACTTCTATTAAACGATTGTTTGTTAATTCTCCAGTACTAAACTGTGCTTTTGTAACTATGAATATAGAAATAAGCGTAATTACAATGAGCAGCGCTGTTACACTTACTATTCTTTCTATCCAGTGCTTCATACACTCCTCTTTGCTATAAATGCTCTAAAAATCACTGGATACATAAAAACCGCAATTAGCGAGGACACAGTTAGCCCGCCCAGAACTGCAAGTGCCATACTTTTCTGTGTGCCACCGCTTACAATTAACGGTACTAAAGCAATAAGCGTTGTTAAACTTGTTCCAGTTATTGCTCGTATTCGTTCTAATGCGCCATTAAATGCTGAAAAAACAGCATTCCCGGAACGTTCATATTTTTGTTTACTGATCTCAAAAAGTACAATTGCGTTATTGACCGCTGTACCAAACAGTACAACCATGCCCAGAATAGAACCTGTATCAATTCCGCAATTACCAATCAGCAGAAAAGGTGCCGCCCCAGCAAGCGCGAATGGTACTGATAAGAGAATAATTATTGGCAAAATAAAAGACTCAAATTGAGCTGCAAGCACAAGGTACAACACGATGCCAACACACAGGAGCAGCATGACCATTGTATTGATAAGTTCACTTCTATTGTGAGCATCAAGATCTGTTACCCATGCATGTTCTTTTTCAATACTGGCGATAGTCGTTATTGCTCTATTCATTACATCTTTATGTAAATTACTTTTAAGTGTAATGTATTGAACATCTGACCGATTGGAACGAATATAGAGAGCAGGTTTTTGCTGTATTTCAATTTTTCCCAGCTGCGATGTTTTTATTATTTTATTTTCTTTTATCAAAATAAATGATTCGATATCGTTTTTTGAAAAGCCAGTGGATGCTTTTTTTGATTGAACACGAATATCGCATAGTTTTCCTCCCAGTTCTATTGTTCCGGTAAGGATTCCTTGAGTCGCAGTATTTAAAATAAACGCAGTATTACTTGAAGAATAGCCTGCCCATGCCATTCTATATCTATCTGGAAACAATAATGCCTGCCAGGCTTTTTCTGACGGATAGATACCGATAGCTTCGTTCGGAACTCCACAATTTGTTAGCATGGAAACAATTTCTCTGGTACGCCGTTCCGTCATGTCAGGGTTATCTCCCTGGATCTCTATACCCTGAGCATACTGCGATACAAGGAGCTTTTTTACAGGATCATCAGGTTCATGTATCGAATAGGAGATCCCTCCTACGGTTGCAAGATACGCTTCGGTAACTGCATAGGCTTTTTGCATATCAATTTTTTTATTGATAGTACATGCAAATATAATTGTATAAGAATTCCATGCAGGATTTGTTCGTGCCTCCATATCATCAATTTCAGCACCAGATCGAGAACTTATGCTTGTAAATATTTTTTCATTATGTTTGGTACTGTATGCACCCACTCTATTTTCAGTGAGTTCATGCAAACCATTTGAAATTATTTTTGCTTTTTCAAGAAGAACATCATATTTAGTTTGCGGAGCAAGCACAATTTCAACTACCATACGTGAGCTTTTTTCTTTTGGGAAAAAATCTATTCTCAAAAAAGGAAAAATACCAATACCAACAAAACATAGTATAAAAAAAACAAAACCGTATCGTAATGGCTTTTTCATCACCACTTTTAAATACCGTGCATACATTGTTTCCAGCTTATGCTTTATTTGTTTTCTGTCATTAGTTTTATTTAAATTCAAAACCTTTTTAGAAACAAGACTATACCAGAGCGCTGGAACCGCTGTAATTGAAAAAATCCACCCTGTCATAAGCGCACCAGAAAGTCCCAGTGCAAGGTCGCCATACAATTTACCAAGCACACCCGGTATTGCCAGAAGTGGTAAAAATACTATAACAGTTGTAATAGTACTTCCAAACGTACTTCCTGCAGCGCTTTTCGTTGCATTTACTATTCCTACCTGTGATATCGCTATGTCAGCAAAACCCGCTTTTTTCTGCTGTATAATTGCAGAAAGTATCACAACTGCATTATCAGTTATCATACCTATTGCCAGTGCAATGCCGCCCATACTCAGTATATTAAGTGTACATCCTGCCAGTTTAAGAACTAAAATACCACCTGCAACCGAGACCGGTATGGATACTGCTGCGATAAAACCCATGGCCGGCATAGAAAACAAAATCAGTAAAATGAGAATAACTGATACGGCACCAATACCAGCGGAAACAGCAATCGAAGTAAGGCTTTCCTTTACTGCATCTACAGTATTTCCAACTTCGACAATTTTAACAGTCTCATGCATTTGTAAAAATTTGTTAACTGCCTCGGTAACCGATGCGTGTACAGAAACCGGATCAGATCCATTCTGTCGGTACACAGCAACTCTGACACATTCTTTGCCATTATAGAGAACAATACTATCCGGTTCCTTCTCAGCAAGGACAATATCAGCAATTTCTTTTAAGGCAAACTGTCCATGCTCATTGCTGATAATAATTGCACCAGCTTCATCTATCGAGCGAACTCTTCCTTTTGCGGAAACAACAAGCTCCCGCACACCTTCCCTGATTTCTCCGGAAGGTACATCAGCATGTGCCTCTGAAAAGGCTCGTGCAATATCAGTAATATTCATGCCACGAACTAATGCTTTGCTATCATCAACGTTTATCTGAAGTTCCTGTTTTCTGCCACCCGAAACAAGTATCTGGCTGACTCCTCTCACTTTCTGGAGAACGCTTCGCAAATATTCTTCTGCAATGCTTCTGGTCTCGATGAGGTTATTGTCCTGAGTGATAACCGCATACTCTATAAGTGGAACATCATCCGGTGCAGTAATAATTCTCGGGCGGAGCGCTCCCTGAGGAAGAACCGGATATACGGTATCAAGTATTTCCCGAACGCGAGATCGAACTGTCAGTATGTTCTCCTGCCAGGAAAACTCAAGCTTGATAAGTGCAGTACCATCACGAATTAAACTGGTAACTGACCTCAATCCTCTGAGTGATGCCAGGGCTTCCTCTATTGGAAGCACAATAAGACTGCGGATTTCTGATGCGGGGATTCCCTGCATGCCTGCTTCTATGAGTATCTGTGGCAATATAACAGGAGGAAGCCGTGTAAGCGGCATTGATGTTACAGCAAGCATTCCTGCAAGTACAATCACACAGACAATTGCAAAAACGCTTACCGGTCTCCTCACCGAAAGCTGTATTAGTCCCATACTATTTGATTATTGTCTGGTACTGCATCGTAAGTCACAATTATAATTCCAGGTTCAGTTGTTTCATTGCCAAGACTATCCTCAATTCCAGGAACAAAGTACAGCTTGAGCACTCCAGCTTTTCCTGTATTACCGATTGTTCCATAGATAAATATTATTTTACACGATTGCCACTCAGGAACAGGAGCATATGAAGTAAATGGATTAAAAGGATTTGTCTGAGGTGGTGTGAGTGTAACCTGAGAAATAGCAAATTCAAGCGAATTTGATGCATTTTCAAAATAAAATCGGGGTATAATGCTTCCTGGTTTTAACTCTGCCCCTTCTGCTGTTTCAAAGTAAAATTCAATGATACATGAACCTGTTTTTTGAGGGTTATTAAAAATACCTCCACCGCCAGTATCGCCATCATCATTTATTACTTCGATTTTTGGTATTTTTATTTTTTTAAATAGTTCTTCTGTACTAACCACATACGAAAGTGTTGTCAATGGAAACACTGGAGGCAACAGGCTATTATTTTTTGTTTGTATTGTTATACGCATGCCTTTTAATGTTGGTGGTTTTGAAAATGCTCCATTAGCATAGATTGCAGTTTGATACATGCGTTGAATTTTTTTACCAGCTCTATCTCTCACACCAGGATAGAGCGTTATAAAATACTGACTGCCCCACTTTGGTTTTTTAATAGGCGTAAATTCTATTGTATCTGACCATTGTGCTTCTGTAACACATTGATAGTTTGTTCCCTCAGGAAACATAATTAAATTTTGAACTTCAAATACATTTACTTCTCTGTTGAATTTAAAGATAAAACTATCTCCTGTTCCGCATCCGGTATTAAATGTGCTCTGTCCTGCTTCTCCAAACATGAGCAAGGAAACGCCATTACTGTTTTTTCTTTCAATCGCAACTAAAACTGGAGGAAGGCTATCTTCTGTTGTCTTAAAATCCCACAGGTACTCATACCCCATTTCATTTCCTTCGCTATCCTTAATTGTTTTTTTGATTGTGCAGTGGTAAGTAGTATCTGGTTTCCACTGTGCAAGCGGAGTAAAAACTAAAACCGATGGAGTGTTACCCTGGTTCCAGTACCCGGGTATATCTGGCTGTATGGTAATGTGTTCCACAGCAGAAAGCACATCCATTGCTTTTGAAAACCGAATTTCCAGTGGAGCAGTTTCTCCTGCGACAACACATTGCTGACCAGGATTTGTTCCCAGGACAGATGGCCTCGTCCGATCTGCTTTTGTTCTAAAAAAACCGACAAAATCATTTTCAAGATTTTTACCACGGACATTTGCAGCATCCTTTTTTATTAATACCGCATATTCATGACCCGGCTGTAAGGGATAACAGGGACGTACTTCCAGTGTTGTATCAATCCAGGTCAATAGTGCAGGAAGACGCTCACCATCACAAAACAGATAAAACGCCTTCTCTGTTTTTGCTTTATCAGGAATTGATGTAAACGTAATATTGATACTGGCATCGGGTGAGGCTTCCCCTTCACCTGGTTTCCAATCGCTTATTGCAAATGGTTCAGGAAACAGTATGCTACAACTCGCCAGAATCATTATTATAATAAATAAGCTTAAATATATATAACTATTTTTCATTATTGAACCTCCATATATAAAACAATATCATCACGTAGAAATGTTTGAGCTTCTATACCATTAATTCCGCCCTTAATAATAAGCCTATAGAGATTTCCAGTTCCTCCAGAACTTCCAATTGGTATAGGTTGAAGGATATCCTGCTTGTATGTTAATGCAACCGTAGTATCATTATTACTCCAGGAAACTCCGGTAAGTACATATCGATATGCAGTAGACAATGTTCCTGAATTGAGGCTGGTAAATGAAACACATTCAATAAACTTGAGCTTTTGTTCATGTGTTGTAAATGATGCATTAAAGGTCAAAACAATTACTATATATGATTCAACAATATTATTTCCCGCACCTGTGATGTCAGGATCTGGATTCGTTTGGGTAACCATCACTTTTTTTATTATATAAGTATCAGTTCCATCTGGATCGGTATATACATGTTCAGGATTTGTAATTCGATCCTGTAGTCCTGTAAGCTTCATCCAGGGTGTTGCACAGGTAAAGTATTCAACATAATCCTGCTGCATTGGTAGTCCATCTGTGGTTGAAATAGTAGATGGAACATAGAGCATCAATTTTGTTTGAGGAGGTATAATGGTAGCTGGTGTAAATAAGAGCTGCTTTGGATTAATGAGCACAACAGTACCCTCTATTCCCGGGAAAAGCACTATTTTTTTTGCAAGGAGGCTATCAGGATCAATATCATATTTAAATTCAATAACTATACTATAATTATAGTGGAATCCATCCGTTAAACTTGAAGTGTCTAAAAGTTGTATAGCTCCATCAGCAATGTTTGCAGGAAATGTTTTTACAACCTGCTGATGTTCTACATTCTCCATAGTTAAAAAATATTGCATCTGTGGCAATTCAAGAGGAGCTCCATCAATAGCGCAGGCTTTTTTATCCAGTTTCCATGTATAGCGAGCACATGGGGATAGTAATGCGTTATTCTTTCTCTTAACTAAAAGTACTGTATTGTCACTATTCCATTCAAAAACAGCAGGAAAAACAGGATCAAAGATAAGCGCACGTTCGACAGCCACAGCATCCATAGGCTCAGAAAATGTCAATTGTATTACCCTCTCCGGCCTTGTATTGATTATCGCTCCATTTTGAGGATATATTTCCTTTACATATGGTGCACGTGTATTTCGAACTGCAAAAAAGGAATTATAGATAGCTGCTTTGGTTTTCCTGCCATCCTGCATGGCAATTGTGCCCTTCAGAGTAAAAAAATATTGTTCCGAAGGAACCCATGGCTCCGCTGGCTTTATAGTGCAGATATTTCCATCCCAGAAAATATCAATTTCTATTGGACCCTTTGTGTTTTCTATGGCAAGGGCTTTTTCAACATCGAGATGTACTGGCTCATCGCTGAATACGATGGTGATAGGCGATGTCCGCGCTGGTAACAACGTATTTCCATTATCAAGACTTGTGGTAATAATAACAGGTCTGAAATCAAAAATACCACATGAAAATAAAAATGGAAATAAAATGCATAGTAAAATAGTTAAATTTTTACTTTTTGACCACAACATATTGTCCTTCCTTCCATGTTTCCTGTGGATTTTTTATAATTAAATCACCGCTCTGTAATCCGCTACTTATTAGTATTCCATCATTTGTAATTTCAGAAAATTTCACAGCAATTTTTTTAAGAACTCGCAAACCATCCTTAGTTTTTTCACCGGGTATAAAAACATACCCTTCATGATCCGATGTCTTAATCACAGATGACTCGCTAACAAAAATTCTCTTTGCTACAAGCCCCGTGTATATAATTGTCCGGACAAACATACCTGGTTTTACATTGCTTTTCGATTGAGTAAGCGCAATTTTAATAGCAAAGGAGCCAGTTCTTGAGTCCGCAAGGGGTGCAATAATATCGATTCTCCCCGGGATTGTCAGCGAAGCTGAATCAACACACACATCAACACTCATTCCTGAATGCAACAGTAAGGCATCTTCCTCCGAAACGGAGCTTACTGCATACAGCACATCGATATTGATAATGGTTAGAATTACATCACCAGATTTGACTCGCTCACCTTTTTCTTTTTGACGAGAACCTATTATTGCTTTACATGGGCTACGTATTGTTAATTCATCAAAAGCAGCTTTTGCTGTTTTATATTCCAGTTGAGCATTTAATACAGCCTGTTCTGCCTGCTTAAGTGCAAGCTCTAATTCTTTTGTTAATAGATTAATAAGAATTTTTTTTCGTTCATTTGCTGTGTCAGGTAGTTCATAACCTGCATTTTGAATATCGATATCACGCAAACCAATACTTTTAATTTCATAGTCTTTTTTGAGTATTGCAAGTTTCTCTGCTGCAGAAGCTTTTTCATGACGTGATACCTTTATCTCTTCTTCAGATAATCCACCAGCGGCAAAAAGTTCTTCTTTTATAGTATTTTTTCTTACAATTTCTTCATATTCTTTTTCTGCTTGAGCCAATTCCATACCAGCTTTTTCATAATTCGATATGCGCCCCTCTGCTTCCAGTACTCCAAGCCGTAGTCGATTCTGTGCGTCTTCTACATGTATTTCAGCCCGTCTGATGCTCTGTGATGCACGCTCAAGAGCCAGCTCTATGTATGGATTATGTATTTTTATAATAACTGTATTTTCCTTGAGCTCAGTACCTTCTTTCCAGGGAAAATATTCTATAACACCCTCCTGAGAAGCAGTAATGTCAATTTTTTTATCATACAATAAGGTGCCAAAACTTTTTATTGTATTATTTATTACAATATCCTTACATTGCTCCAATTCCACTTCAGAAAATGATGGAATATTTGTCTCTTTTCTACCATTGCATGAAAATAGCAAAACAATGCAGGATAACAAAAAGATTTTTTTCACTATTCATCCTCCTTAAATAGATTTCTCAATGTCCATGGATCAAGATATGCTGCACTCTCTAAACTTCTTTCCGCAGTAATCAGCTGTCCTCGCTGCTGTATTACTGCTATATGTTTTTGTGATACATCTAATGTCGCAGTCATAACATCAAGTCTTGTTGCAGTACCAATCCGTTTCATTTCCTGTGTTAGTTCCAAGTTTTTCAGAGCAAGATCATAGTCTTTTTCAGCGATTGCAAGTTCCTGTTTTGCGGCAGTGTAAAGAAAAAGCAAATCTTCAAATTTTTCTTTTAAGCTTCTTTTTTCCTGTTCTATATCGAATACTATTCGTGCTAACTTTTGTTCATATAGTTCATGTTGTAAAAATTCTTCCATGTTGGAGAGTGGCAGTGCATCGCTACGTTGTGAAATTATTTCTGCTGTATTCGATGAATTTCTCCCATAAAATACTGATGTGTTCCCCTTGAAAATACTTCCTGAAAAACTAAACGATAATCCAATCGACCAGGAATATTCAGAAAATGGTAGGGTATCAGTACTCGTTTCAAAACTGGCAACAAGAGCTACACTAGGCAAAAAAGAAAATCTGCTTAACATAATTTCCCGCATTAATAGATCCTGCTGTTTTGCCAGATAGCGCAATTTTGGAGATCTTACCAATGCCTGCGCTAATAGATAATTTTCTTTAACAGATAATCCTTTTACTGCATTCGTTATGATGTCCTGAATTACAAAATCATTATGTACATTAATAAGACGGGCAAGCTTTGAATATTTTACTCTAAGCTCAAGCTCTGTTTTTTCTGCATCAATTTTGAGAGAGCTAACCTGCAACTGAGCTTTTTTATAATCTATTTCCTTTGCAACACCAGCTTTTAATTCAGCTTCTAATAGCTTTAATTGCTCTTCACCAACAGCAACTGCTTCCTGTTTTACAAGCAAAACTTTTTTTGTAATCAAAATATCATAATACAGTTTTATAACATTTTCTTTAACATGCAGTGTTTTTTCTGCAAGCTCATCAAGCAGTTGTTCTATTTCTCTCTGTTTTCTGAGCATTGCAAGCATCGTTCTTCCTCCATCCCAGAGCGGCTGTGAAAGATTTATATGCAGTGTCATTACTTTTGCATCGATATCAGCTGTTTCTATTTTTTCATTATTGTTAAAACTAAAATTAATTTCCGGAAAAAATTGCCGTATATCTAGCCCAAGCGCTTTCATAGTTATAGCAGCATCTCTGTAGCCTGCCTGAATATCATATGAATAGAGTACAGCCCGCTGCGTAGCTTCCTGTACAGTAAGTACAACTGGCTCAGCAATACAGAATACCGATAAAATAAAAAAAATAATTAGAATGATATATTTCATAACATCTAACTATTTATTGATCACCATATTGATTATACTATTTACACATGCTGAAATTAACGCATTGAGACAGTCAGCATGGGCTGCACTTAGAGGTGAATCAACTTTTGAGGACACAATTGCCAATTCTTTTCCTGTTATATCTTTTATACTTACTTCCATGTAACTTGAATAATTTATTGAAAGGTTTTTCATAAACTCATGTTCATATACTCTCATCTCAAGATAGTAAGTAAAATCTGTTGGGAATAATTCCTGTTTGTATATAGCGTTTAGCCCCGTTTTTCTGAGTCTCATCACTAACATTCTTCCTGCATATTCCGGAAAAGAATCATCCAGGTTTGCTCCATTAGCGTGTACTGTTTGAACACAAAACGTATAATACTTATTTAGTTTTTCCGAACAGGTTAAATCACTACGAGCATTTGGTATTCCTGTGCAGGAGCAAATTATACAGGCAATACTTATTAACATAGGTAACTTTTTATTCATTCTTTTCCCCCTGTTTTTCTATTCTGGAAAGAATTTCTCTTATTGCACTCTGTATGCCTGCGTTGTTTTGTGAAAGTGCCAGAGCAAGCGTTAAATCCTTTTGAGCGCTTTCTATTTTATTTTGAATCCAGAAAGCACGTGCCCGTTCCAATAAAGCATATGCAAGCTCATCAGAGTACTGAATAATTCTAGTAAGATGTTCGATTTGTAAATCGTATTCTTTTTTATCTTTTGCAATCATTGCAAGCAGTGCATGTGCATTTATAGAATCAGGGTTATCAGAGAGAACATCAACAAGAATGGAATGAATTTTACTTATTACTTTCTCCAAATTTTTTTCGTTATATGTAAAACTTTTATAATACAATGTTCTTGCGTACCATATTTTTCCTTCAATTGAAGATGGTCTTAAAGCTAATGCTCTTTCAAATGCTTTTTCTGCTGATGAAAAATCTCCTTTTATAAAGTAAACCTTCCCCTTTAGAATGAGACCAGGAACAAAATCGCCGGGATCGTGTATATATGATTCCAGAACGGGATCAGCTAAATTGCCATGTATGTACGAATCATACGCTTTTGCATACTGTTCAAGCTGTTTTTGATTACTGTATGAACAGGAAACCAGCAGGAAAAACCCCACCATACAATACACTTTTTTCATACAAACCTCTCGATATAAACCATATAGAGAAAATGTACCAGTATGAGTCGTTAACGCTATGAAGTGTGAGCACTTGAGAAGAACATACTTACATTTCTCACTACAGTATTTACATAGGAAGTTTCAAAATTGCATGCGGCTAAATAATAAAAAAAATAATTGTCAAGCATTTGCAATTTAATTTTTTTCAATTAAATATATTTTTACAAAATAAATAATTTTTCTATAAATGAAAATTAAGGCTGCACAGGTAACTCAATATTATATAATGAGTATTCCTTCCATTGATGTTGCGAGATAAAATCCTTTAGTTTAAGCGGGTCAACAACAGCGCTAATAGCATCGCGTGTAACGAGACACCAGTGTGGAGGCGTATTCTTTTTCCATGCCGATGAGTTATACCACCCCTGAGATAGTTCAGCAGCTGTTATAGTTTCCTGAGCTAGTTCTATCATGACATCATCAGCAGGAACATATCCAGCGCTATCCCAGAGGTTTATCTTTTTTCTAAATCTAAACCCCTGGCCTCCAGCATAGATAGTTTCAAACACATATGGAATGAGAACTTTTTTATAATAGAGACTAAATGTCCGTCCTTCTGAACGTGTTCCTGGATTATTCAGTATAATTCTCACACTCCAGTTATTCTGGTATGGTTTTATCATTCCAACATCACTGTTTGAGTTCTGGTTGTTCATTTTACCAGCACAGCTCGTTACACTAATAAAACAAGCTGTAATACAAAATAAAATGAAAAATAAATTTTTTGTCATCGCTACTTTCATTTAGCGTTTCCTCTGAAAAATTCTATAATTTATTTCTGGGAATATATTATTTTTCCGTTCAAGTCTTGTAACCCACTCCGTTCCTACCGTGTTAGCACAAATCATTTCATAAATATGCGAAAAATTCATAACAGCATCCTCTATTTGCTTCCTTGCAAAAGAAGCTGATTTCCCGGTATACATGAGAAATGGCCAATCCGCTGCCATGGCAAGGAGTACTTCTCGGGCTGCCTGATTGAGCACCCGTTCACGGAGCGCATGTTCATCGGGAAAACGTTCTGATAGTTCAACCATTCGTTCAATGAGCTTATAGACATGCCTGTAAATCCAATCATTTGTTTTATTAAGCCATGGTTCCGCATAACCTTCTGCAGACCAGGATGCATATTCTGGATTGCATTCCTGCGTCTCCGGTTTCTTTTTAATTACATCATTAAGATTGACAAATCCAAGTTCTGTAGTTGTCTGGGCTGATCTAAAGAGAGCTTCCAGCCAGTCAATACCTTCAAACCACCAGTGTCCAAATAATTCTGCATCAAATGGAGCAACAATAAGTGCAGGCTTTTGCAATATTTCCGATGCCTTGCGCAATTTCCTATTCTGGTTATAGAGGAAATTTTCTGCATGTTCGATTACTTTTGCTTTTGCTTTTTCAGGTACATATATCTGCTTTTCACCATCATCCTGGCCGGTAATTGCATAATACTTAAATCCTGTAAATGTTCGTACTTGATTAGTATCAATAAATGGTTCTATATAATCAAGCGGAAGGTCAAACCCTATATCCTTATAGAAATCTCTATAAACATAATCAGAAGGATAGCCTGTCTTTTCAGACCAGACAGAATCGGTTGCTTCAATATCGCGGAAAAAAGTAATAAGACCATGTTTTGTTTTTCCAGGGATATATGTTGTAAATCGCGCAGGAGGTTTACCTGTTAAACCCGAACGTGCAGTTACTATAGTATAATCAAAGCTATATGATGAGAGAACTTTATCAAGTTCCGGATACCATCCTAAATGTGGCACCCAGAATCCATTGGGAATCATTGAAAATACCGAACGAAACACCTGTATTGCAGCTTCAACCTGCGCATTAATAGCTGATTGATACTGCTTATATAAAGGAAGAAAAGCCCCTGTTGCAGCACCAACCATGAGTTCGAGTCTTCCTTTTTTATAGTAATAATCAAAAGCAGAGATGATATTTTTACCATATAAAACAGCAAAATCATCGAGTGCACGCTCATACAATTCAGTGTACATCACTGCAAGGTTATGCAGTTCAGTAGTATGTTGAGTTCGTTCCTGTTCTTTTTTCCCAAGTTCTATCTGTTTATTAAGCCATGCAATATACCGTGATTGAATAAGCTCATCCGAAAACATGGTTAAGAGTGTTGGAGAGAATGCCATGGTTAATTTCCATGGAACATGATCAGCATCGAGATGGGAAAACATGCGTAGTAAAGGAAGATATGTTTCTGAGAGAGCTTCGAAAAGCCAGCGTTCTTCTATGAAACTGCAGTAATCGGGCTGACGTACAAAAGGCAAATGCGCATTCAACACAATAGCAGTACTTCCGTTGATCATAAAAACTCCTGCAGCTACACGTAGATGTTAATCATCGATTTTTGGCATGATGCGCGATGGATGGTAATCCTGCATCATATAAAGATTTAAGGATTCTGCTCCGGAAAGCTCATACAGTTCTGGATGTATTGCTTCGAAAAGTTCTTCAGTTGAAGCATACCAGGCACGCGGCGTATGTACTATGCCAGAATGACAAATTTCGACTTTTCCAGCATCTGAGACAGCCATAAGCTGCACACGATAATCACTATCGGGATCAGGCAAATTGATATACCAGGAATTATCTTGCAAAGAAACAGCAACATCAAACGAGGTAAGAACCTTTTTGGTTGATAAATCGATTTTTTGAACATGGAGAGCAAGCCCGTTCATTTGTTCTCCCAGTCCATACTTATTAAAATCATCGTCACTGATATCCCAGAAAACGAAAGCCCAGCCAGAGTCCTTTACAATGAGATGGATAACTGTCTCATTATACCGTGCAATTGTTGAGGGAGCCGCAACTAGGGAAGCTTCAATCTCATCCAACTCTGAACCGGAAAACTTTTTTTCTTCAACGTGAATTGCCACAGTAGTTGCAATTTTCCTCTCCATAGAGTCCTCGAGATACGCATCTAAAATCTCGCCGATAACAATAAACTTATCAAGATCGGGTGGAAGTCCGAGTCCCATTTTTTCAGCCAGCGTATAGAGAGCCTCTATCGAAAGTTCTTCAAGTTTTTCTGGAATCACAGGCACATAATTATTTATATTATGAATGATGTCAAGATGGTGTACGGCGCATGACTGGTCGTTTTGCTTTTAAAAGCTGCTTTTTTGTTATTGCTCTTTCCGGTTTCCCAGAATAATAACTTATTGCATTTTCAATGCCCAATCTTGGAAGCGTAAGTGGTTTTAAGAACTCTCGTACAACAGGATACACATGTAGGTGCACTTCTCTCGTAGAAGCAAGCCCTGAACGCGAAAGTGATATCTCTATAACAGTCTTGAGCAGATATCGAAATAAAATATCCAGCGTCTTATCTTGAGAATTTTGAATATACGAATCCAGTGCTTTTAAATCATTACTAAAAGCATCGCTAAATTGTGAATTATTCAATATTTCATGAAATGAAGGCACAAAATATTCAAGCAAATGATAGCTTTCAAAAGCACTAAAACATTGATAAGAACTGCCGCTTTTAATTATTTTCAGGAATTCCTCACTCAATCTGCTTGCAGAAATTGAAGTGAGCAGTGATGCTTGCTGAATTATCATCTTTTTAATTGGCATAGGTATATGTAAATTAAAAACTGCAGCATATTTTACAGCACGAAGCATTCTTACCGGATCTTCTGAAAAAATTACTTCGAGAGGAATAATCGGTTTAATAACTTTTTTTCGTATATCATCAAACCCGTGAATAAAATCTATTAACTCTTCACTGAAAGGATTATAATAGAGTGCATTCATTGTAAAATCACGCCGCATAACGTCTTCTGCAAGCGTTCCAAATTCATTGCTGTTTTCCGATTCAGCCCGAAATGTGGCAACCTCATAGTATGATGCACCGCTATACACATGTACAAGTTTGAAACGATTCCCTATAATTCGGCTTTTAAAAAACAGCTTTCTTACTTCTTGCGGATGCGCACTGGTTACAATATCAATATCTTTGGGTTTGCGCCCGAGCATGACATCACGTATCGCGCCCCCGACAATATAAGCCTCATATCCAGCTGAGCGGAGCCTTCTAATTATGTCGAGAGCTTGTGTATCAAACACTGTGCGCGCGATTTTATGCTCATGTTTTGTATATATAAGCGCTTTTCTTGAATTATGCGCACCTTTTAAATATCGAACCAACACAGACCGATGTACACCTCTTAAACAATAAAATGCAACCTGAGTATAAAACACAATACTATCAATTACAAGCTCGGGCTACAAGCCAGACAAATAAACAAAGCCGGCAGTTATTGTTTCCGGCTTTGTTTATTACTACAGATTACAATACAATATCCTGTACGTTTACGCTCCATGCGCCTTAAGCCACTTCAAAATATCCTGCATTACTTCATCTCGATTTGTTTCATTAAGTGTTTCATGTCTTGCATCGGGATACAGTTTTTTAGTCACATCGGCAATATTGAGCTCTGTATATGCATTGTAAAGCTGATCAAAGGAACCTGTTGCTCCCCCTACAGGATCTTTAGAACCAGCAAACATATAAATAGGTAGATTTTTTGGTATCGCTTGCATGGTTTTTGGGTTATGTATCCACATGAGACCGCCTAAGAGATCCCTGAAAAAACCAAACGTACAAACAAAACCACAGAATGGATCATTCACATATTTATCTACTTCCACAGGATCCCGTGACAGCCAGTCAAATTTCGTTCTTACAGGCTGAAATTCCTTATTAAAAGCTCCAAAGCTCATAGAATCTATAAGCGGAGTTTTCTTTTTTTGCCCAATAAAAAAGCAACCAAGATTAGCTAGTATTCTTCCTACTGCTACTATTGGTCCACCATTACCTGCTGTACCGGATAAAATACAGCCTTTTAGTTCATTGCCATATAGTGCAATGTATCCCTGTGAGAGAAACGAACCCCATGAATGACCCAACAAAAACAGCGGCAATCCTGGATTTTTCTGCTTTATAAAGAGCGACAGTTCATGGAGATCTTCAATGACTCTTCGGAAACCATCTTTATCAGCAAGCCAGCCTAATTCGCCTTCCTGAGCGGTTTTTCCATGACCACGATGGTCTTCTGCCCACACATCAATGCCACTCGCAGTTAACACTTCAGCAAGCCGTGCATAGCGTGCAGCATGTTCAGCCATTCCATGTGCAATCATCAGCACCGATGTAGGTTTCCCGGTAGGAGCCCAGTGATATACGTGAATTGCTTTGCCATCAGAGGCAGTAAAGGTAAGTTCTTCTGTTTTCATGGTTATCAGTGTAAATCATGTTTCAAAAAAATGCCAGCAAAATTAGCTTGCAGAGACAATTTTAGTACTAAAGTTTTTAAGGATACATGCCGATATGAATAAGTAAAGCAGACTGTTTTCAGGAGATAAACCTGAACGGACAGAATTTTGCTTTTCTTATATCAGTATCGGAAAGGAGGTTACGAACTTAAATAAAAAAGCTCGGGCAACGAGATTTGTTACCCTGTAACAGGTCTTTGCGCCTCATAATGGTGTTGTTTACAACACTGCCTACTTATTTATCTGGTAATCCCGCAGTTCATGGAGGAACTGCGTACATTCAAGGAGGAATATATGATTATTAACCACAACCTCAGTGCCATGTTTGCAAACCGCAATGTTGGCATCAACAACCTCAATGTTGAAAAAAACATGGAAAAACTCTCATCCGGCCTCAGAATCAACCGTGCTGGTGATGATGCTTCCGGTCTCGCTGTATCCGAGAAAATGCGTTCTCAGATTCGCGGCTTGAACCAGGCATCAAAGAATGCTGCTAACGGTATTTCACTCATTCAGACTTCCGAAGGCTATCTGCAGGAATCTCAGGACATTCTTCAGCGTCTTCGCGAGCTTGCGATCCAGGCATCGAACGGTATCTATACCAATGAAGACCGCATGCAGATCCAGGTTGAAGTTTCTCAGCTGGTTGATGAAATTGACCGCATTGCAAGCCATGCTCAGTTCAACGGCATGAACCTCTTAACCGGCCGCTTTGCACGTGAAAATGGAGACAACATCATTACTTCATCGATGTGGTTCCATATTGGTGCTAACATGGATCAGCGCGAGCGTGTATTTATCGGCACTATGACCTCAAAAGCTCTTGGCGTTCGGAATGTAGGAAGTGAAGAGATCATGTCGCTTTCAACCCCGGAAAATGCCAACCGGTCAATTGGTGTACTCGATGCAGCACTCAAGAAAATTAATAAGCAACGTGCAGATCTCGGTGCATACCAGAACAGACTCGAGCATGCAATTAAAGGCATTGATATCGGTGCAGAGAATCTGCAGGCAGCAGAAAGCCGCATCCGCGATGCTGATATGGCAAGCGAAATGGTAGAGTATACAAAGAATCGAATTCTTGTTCAGGCTTCTTCTGCTATGCTTGCACAGGCTAACCAGAAAACACAGACAGTACTGCAGCTGTTGCAGTAAACAACGAGGGAGCAGGCTGCTATGCAGCCTGCTTATCTGTAATTTTTCTTGCAACATTCTGAGAAATACAGTATAGTTACAGTGTAACGTTTGATCTTTGACAAATACCCTCCCGTGCATGCAGGCGGGAAAGCTAAGCTTTTTTAGGCTTTTTAGAAAAAAGCAAGTCAAATCAAAAGGCTGAGCTTTCCCGTCGTGCGGATACTGAACGGTCAGGATAGGGGGCATCACAAATGTCCTGGATCCGCAGTCATGCACAATGGGCGTAAAGCATGGAACGCTTTATAGGCTATTCAAGGAGGGTCACATGATTATAAATCACAACATGAGCGCAATGTATGCCAACAGATCGCTGGGCGTAACTCAATTGGAGCTCAACAAAAACATTGAAAAGCTGTCTTCAGGTATGCGGATTAACCGTGCTGGTGATGATGCTTCCGGACTTGCGGTATCAGAAAAACTCCGCAGCCAGATCCGCGGCTTGAATCAGGCTGAAAAAAACATCCAGAACGGTGTTAACTTCATTCAAACAACCGAAGGATACCTGCAGGAAACTCAGGATATTCTGCACCGTCTGAGAGAGCTTTCAGTTCAATCAGCCAACGGTATTTATACCGCCGAAGACCGCATGCAGATTCAGGTAGAAGTCTCCCAGCTCGTTGATGAAGTTAACCGAATTGCAAGCCATGCTCAGTTTAACGGCATGAATATGCTCACGGGACGTTTTGCACGCGAAGGAAATGCTGTCATGCAGCTTCAAGTTGGTGCAAATATGGATCAGAACGAGCGAATCTATATTGGCACAATGACTGCACAGTCACTCGGCCTTCAGGGTGCACAGGGCAGTGGTGAAATGATTTCAATTTCCACGCCAGAGAGTGCTAACCGTGCAATTGGTATGGTTGATGCAGCGCTCAAAATTGTTTCAAAACAGCGTGCAGATCTTGGTGCATATCAGAATCGCTTTGAAATGGCAGCAAAGGGTGTCGCTATTGCTGCAGAAAACCTGCAGGCATCTGAAAGCCGCATCCGCGATACTGATATGGCAAGCGAAATGGTTAACTATGTTAAGAACCAGATCCTGTCTCAGGCTGGTGGCGCAATGCTTGCTCAGGCAAATACCAGAACACAATCTGTCATGCAGCTTTTAGCATAAATCCGTTCCTTCCCGAAGAGCTTCCTGGACGTCGTCTTTTCGGGACGAATAGTTTTTAGTAATTGGAGGGTTGCCCCCGCCCTCTTTTTACTTTTTAAGGAGCATGCTATGTCGATGGACATTGCTTCCATACATTCGGGTTCAAACGTACAAAGTATTCCTCAAGTAAATCCAGTACAACCTACTGAGCAATCCAAACAGGTCATTCAGGAGCAGGCTAATATTCAGCAGGTAATTCAAGAACTTGCTACTATGAGCGCATCGTTTAACAAGCGGCTTTCGTTTTCCTACAATGACAAGATTGAGCAAACAGTGGTTAAAGTGATTGATACTTCGACCGATAAGGTAATAAGGGAAATTCCGCCTGCTGAACTTCAACGTGTTCACGAACGTATCAGGGAAGTGCTGGGTATACTTTTTGATGAGCGTGCATAACAAGTATTGAACCAAAGAATAACCAGGCTCACAAGTTGCTTCCAGAGGCGGATACTGTAACAATGTGGTGCTATACTTATAATTGCGGATAGAGTATTCAGACACACTGCATTGTATTAAGTATAAAGAACCGCGAGGGAGGTTCCTGTAATTTATGCCTGACACAACCTCAATTCCTGGGGTCACGAGTAAATATGATACACAGAAACTCATAGAAGAACTCATGAAGGTGGAGCGCATCCCTCGGGATCGTGCAGAAGCTCGATTAAAGCAGCTCCAGCTTCAGAGAACCGTCTGGCTCGATATAAACCGCAGATTTATTGATTTACGCGAAAAAGCACGAAATCTTTTCTCATTTCAAAACCCATTTAATGAACGTATTGCAAAATCCAGCAACGAACAGGCCCTCACTGCTACAGCAACACGACAGGCACTCAACGAAACACATCTCATTAGTATCAAACAAATTGCTACAGCCGATCGGTTTATGTCAGATAGGTTATCAAAAGATTTTACCATCTCCCCAGGCATCTACACCTTTGGTGTTGGAGACAAAACCGTAGAATTGAATTTTCAAGGAGGCAGTCTCAAAGATTTTGTCGATGCACTCAATAAAAAAGGAGCAGATCTTCTCAAAGCACAACTTGTTCCAATTACTGCAGATGAACGGATCCTCGTAATAGAATCTCTTAAAACAGGTTCAAAATCACGATTATCGTTTAAAAATGCCGCGGAAACACTCGGTCTTCAGACAGGCCTCATTGTAAAAGGAAACAGTTCCGAGCAAACCCTTTCAGTAACGCAACCTGGAAGGCTTTCAGGCGCACTCGATGCATCCAAAGTACTCACACAGGACGGTGTCCTCCGCATTAATCCAGGCGGAGAAGCTGCACTACGTCTTGCCAATCCGGTAAATACCTCAAACCTTGTCCTTGAAGTGGAAATCGAATTTGTTGAGCGCCCCGGTCAGGCTCAGCAGGGTATTCCACCGGGACCGAGCATTCCAGGTACCGGTTCAATAGAGTATCAAGGTTTAGTAGTCGAGAGTGCTCCGAGCGATGTAGTGCTTCCCCCACAGCAGCAGCCTGCACCGCCCCCTCCCCGAGTCGACAACAATCAAGTACTCTATGCACTCGATGCATCGGGCAAGCAGATAGCACTGCCTGCTGTTCCAGCAGGATCAGGTAAGCAAAAAGTAACCATCCCACTTTCAGTTTACACAGAAAACTTTGCTGGTATTGGCATTAAAAACCCCAATACAAACCGCGATGTAATTGTACACAGTGCGCGTATTGTGGACCCTACCGTAACAGGGGATTACCGGCCCAAAAACCCTGTAGACACGAGCCGTGATGCGATTATTGTCTATAACGGTATAGAAATTACTCGTGAATCTAATACAATAGATGATGTTATTCCTGGTGTAACACTCAACATTCAGGATGTTACCGATAAACCTGTTAAGCTTACTGTTGAACCGGATAGGGAAGCAGTAAAAAATGCTATTATTGATTTTGTCGGTACGTATAACCGACTGATGGCTGAAATCAATATCAGCATGCGCAATGATGAAGCTGTATTGAATGAAATCCAGTACTTAACAGAGGACGAAAAAAAGGCTTATAAAGAGCGGCTTGGAATTTTTCAGGGGGATATTACCCTCTCGCAACTGCGATCATCAATGCAGAATATCATGATGAATGCTTACCCATCACAAGATGCAACTATGCTTTTGAGCATGCTCGGAATTTCAACTAATTCATCAATAGGCGGAGGGTATGATGCTGCAAAACTCCGCGGTTACCTCGAAATCGATGAAAAAAAGCTTGATAATGCGCTGCAAACTAATTTTGAAAGAATCAGAGCTCTCTTTGGGTTTGACACCGATAATGATTTTGTTATCGATAGCGGGGTTGCAGTAGCTCTGGATACACTCATTAAACCCTTCGTAGAAACAGGTGGGATTTTTTCCACAAAATTAAAGACATTTGACACATTGATAGCAGACCAAAAAAAACTCATCGATACCTTAACTGCTCAGCTTGCAAAAAAAGAAGAAGAACTCAAGCGCAAATATGGCCTTATGGAAGGAGCGCTCGGACAACTTGAGCAGACATCTGGTGCATGGGATAATTTTGGCAAACAAAACGGCAATTAGCAAGGAGCAGCAGGTATGAGCATACTTATCAATGAAACACCCGTTGAATTTGATTTCATTGGGAAATCAGTACGACAGGTTGTACAAAATATTGACAGAGATCTTGAAAAAATCAATTTTGTCATTACAGGAATTAGTTTGAATAATAACGAAATTCACACAAACTTTGATTCCTATGCAGAACAAATTCTCAAAGAGAATGACAATCTTTCGGTAACAACCGAAGCTGTATCTGATATCAAAGCAAAAGCGATTAGTACGATTCTCAACATTCTTATCGTACTGGAAGGTGATGAGGATATTTCACAGATCCAATCATCATGGGAGGGTTTCTCAAAAACATTTACATCATTCTTTTCTGCAGAAGAGTGTTCGTTTTTAGAAAGCATTGGCAGCATGATACAGAATCCTCAAGCTTTGTCAGCTACAGAAAAAATGAAACGATGTAGAGAATTATCGCTCTTTTTTAAGGAACGGCTTGATGAGTGTATTCAGCCTGTGGAAGCAATGCAAGCTGGCGCTCAACTTTTTGAACGACTTCGCAGTGATCTGGCTAACACATCTGTTTTATTGCAAACAGGCAAAGAGCAGGAAGCCATACGCAACATAACATTACTCATAGAAATTATTAATAAAGTAATACGGATTATGCCTGGGTTTTTCATTACCTTGCGCATTGCTAACGAGCCCGTAATCAATGATGAAAAACTTTCGGTGTTTTTTGAAAACTTTAATAAAAATCTTAATGAGCTTATTGCAGCATTTGAAAATAAAGATACAGTGCTTCTCGGTGATCTTATAGAATATGAGATCTTGCCTAAATTGGAAGCATTGTTTGCATCCTTCAAAATGTATAGTGATAAGGGTATATGATGCCGCTTTTTCAAATAACGTATTTCTGGAAAGATACCGCAGAATCTTCAAGTGATGTACGTCTGCTATTAATTGTCATCCTTGTTCTTTTTGCAGTTATTCTCGTATATGCACTCATTAGCTATCTCATAAAAAAGTCAAAGGAATCGAACACAAGCAAATCGCTAACCCCCAAACAGGTCAGCCAGAGGAGTCTACAGCGCTCTGCACAATCTTCAGGCTTCTCTGGTATTGAATCTGAATTTCTCGCTTTTTATGCACAAAAGCTTGCGGTATATAACTACAGGGACATACTCAAAGATAAAAATAAATTTGATAGATTTTTAAGAGATATCTATCACTATATAGAGAAAAACTCGAAAACTGAACAGGAAGCGGAAGAATTAAAAAAGAAACTCTTTATGATTCGAGAAGCGCACAGTTTTAGACTGCACGCATCAAAAACTTTACGGTCAACTCATGAAATACCAAAACTGACACCTCTCTCGCTTGTAACAAACCGTGATGCTCATTATGCAACTATTCTCCTGGCAAATGAATCTGATGGGCTCTATGTTGAATATCCTCGTGATGCGTTTGGCGATTTCATAAAATTTCCTTCAGGAACCAAACTTACTGTTTACTTTTATACAGGAAATCATGCGGGCTTTCAATTTAAAACAAAAATTACGGATAAGATTAAAAGCAAAGCAACAGCAATGCTTAAGCTCAAACACACCCATACCATTACAGCACTTCCCTATCGCAAACATGATAGAAAAACTGTCCGCATGGAATGTTCGTTGTACAGAACAGTAGTAAAAACCATAAGCTCGGGAAATAGCACAAAAAAGATCCTGCAAAGCGATACTACACCGCTTCCAGGCATTTTAACTGATATCTCTGCAGGTGGTGTTTCATTTCATTCCACACTTTCCATGATGCCAGGCGATATTATAAAAATTGAATTCAATCCGGGGATGGGACGACGGTTAGCATATATTTCGATTGTTCGCGTGAACCGTATTAAAAATGGCTTTTTATACCATGCAAAGTTTATCAAAATCGATCCAAAAACTACCAATGAAATATACGCACTGGTATATGGATACCTGTAACCATTTTATCAGGAATTGTATACGTATACAAAAAATCACTTTTCAGATAGCATGATTACATTAGAATTACATTCTTGACCATTGTGAGCTTGAATACTACAATTATACTATGAAAATTATCGATATATCAGACTTAAAGAAAAAAGAAAGCCCACTCCATTATCGAAAAGAATATCTTGGAACCATTACTATGGAGATTATGCAACAAACAATCAGCAGTCCGCTGTCATTTACCATCGAACACAAACCAATGGGACCAGAAGAAATTAAAATTGATATTCAGGAAGAACTTGATTATCCCATGCTGCCTGTCATTTCTGCAGTAAAGCAGCATATTCGCAAGCTAATGGAAAAGGGAGCACTACCCTGATACGCATACTCTCTTCATCGACCTATGAAACCGAAGTAATTGGAGCAAAAATTGGATCCTGTGCATGGGCGGGCATGGTTTGCGCTTTGCGAGGTGGCTTGGGATTAGGAAAAACTACCTTAACAAAAGGGATAGCACAAGCGCTCGGTATAGACACAGCAATAACGAGCCCTACATACACTATTGTGAATGAATATAGCGGAACACTGCCACTCTACCATATCGATGTGTATCGTCTGGGCGGAGTAGATGAATTTGAACTTATTGATGCATCTCACTATATTTATTCTGATGGTGTCTGTGTCATTGAATGGAGTGAAAAAGTTGCTTCACTCCTGCCTGTTGATACCGTGTTCATAACGCTCGAACACTCAGGAATGGAAAAACGGATTATCACCATTCAACATGAAAAACTCGAAAGGTGTCTGCATGAACATTTTAGCACTTGATTGTTCCACAGCTGTACTTGGCATTGGAGTATATAGAGGTACCAACCAAAAAAGTGCTCAGCATCCAAAACACCCGTACTCATCACAGGAAGGACATAGCCCTCTACCAGGTGTTGTCCAGGTACATATTGATGCAGGATATCGTCATGCAGAGCGGATAGTACAGGGAGTGGCTTACTGCCTCGAAGAAGCAGGGCTTGATATCGATGATATCGATCTTTTTGCCTGTACGGGAGGACCAGGTTCGTTTACCGGTCTCAGAATTGCTGCTGCTACTATAAAAGGGTTTTCTTTTAGCAAGCAAAAGCCATATGTGTTTGTCCCGACACTCGATGCATATGCATGGGGTTTTGAACAGGTTAGCCCGGTCGTAGTACCACTCATTGATGCAAAGCGAGGACATTTTTATTTTGCTGTCTATAAACATGGTCTAAGAATGAAAGGACCGTTCGATGCTCCACTTTCTGCTGTTTTACAGGAAGTAATGGGAGAATCGCAGGTACTGTTTACCGGTCCCGACGCAGATCTCATAGAACATGCTGTATTAGATTACCCTGGGTATATGGTCTCTCCCAATCACCATACAAGTGCTGTTCATAACGTGCTCATACTTGCAGAAAAAATATATCACGAACAAGGCCCGGCAGATGAACAAGCAGGACCAGATTACCTGCGGTTAAGCGATGCAGAAGAGGCACAAAAAAATAATGCAACAGAAAACTGAAACATACAACACAAATGATGATTCATGCAAAGAACAATTAGTAACGCTCTATAAAAGTATTGCTATGCCGCTCGCTATTATATCAAAAGATTTAACATACATATATTTTAATGAATTATACAAAAACCTCCTTATTAAATATCAATACACGGAAACAAAACATTTTTTAAATACTTTTTCACGAATATTAAAACCTGAAGAACTAGCTGATATTTACAGGTGTATGAAAAATAAAAATCGCAACTATTCTTGGTCTGGAACGCTTGAGCATAAAGCACGCGATATTCACGCTAGTATTACAAAAATGCAGATTATGCCGTATCTTTTTTCTAAAGAAACAAGAGAACCACAAAGCTGGATTGTTATTCTCGATGATTTCACCGTTGAGATGCAAGGATTTGTATATGTTATGTTCAAAGGACTCCTTGATGCTTCTAAACTTAAAGATAATGACACCGGGAAACACATTGAACGGGTAAACCTCTATGCTACTGTGCTTGCAAAAGCCCTCTATGATGAAAACCTGGATATACTTGTTGATGTTGATTTTGTTGATAACATCGGATTCCTTGCTGCAATGCATGATGTAGGAAAAATTGGTACGCCCGATGATATTTTAAACAAAAAAGGCTCATTAACCGATTTCGAATGGAAAATCATGAAGGAACACACCATCAATGGTGCGTTCATACTTTCTGCATATCCAAACCCTATGGCAAAAGAAATTGCACAGTCACATCATGAACGCTGGGATGGAACAGGATATCCATATAACCTAGAAAAAGACATGATTCCACTCTCTGCACGCATTGTTGCTATTGCAGATGTATACGATGCGCTCCGAATGAAACGCTCCTATAAAGAACCTAAAAACCACAAAGAAACCTATGATGTAATTATGCGGGGAAGCGGAACACACTTTGACCCTTCGCTTGTGCTGGTATTCAGGAAACACCATAAAGAATTCGAAAAAATATACGATGATAACGCAGACACTGATTAATACTGAAGCTTACTGAGAACTACTAAATATTTTTTTTATTTTTTCTTCGTTACGTTTGAAAACAAGCTGGAGTTTTTTTGCTAAAGCACAGTATTGTCTATCAAGAATATGAAAATAGTTAAAT
>ERZ795050.1606-NODE-1606-length-28258-cov-5.273552_pt1 | contig 28258 bp, 26 predicted proteins | sample MGYA00375134_ERZ795050 | MGnify/ENA primary metagenome ERZ795050 (study PRJEB30179, sample SAMN05720221) | activated sludge metagenome | isolation source: Anaerobic digester | place: Japan | collected 2015-05-26 ... | reverse complement strand
TGCAGCTCCTGGCCTACCACATCGCCGTCGCCCGCGGTTGCGACGTGGACAAACCTCGCAACCTGGCCAAGAGCGTTACCGTCGAATAACGGGTGCTCCCCGCGGCCAGGTGCGGGTTTCTGCGCTTTCCAGCGCGGCGCAAGAATGCCGTCCTTGCGTTCCTGCCCTGCGCTCATTCTGGCGCCAAAGACGGAGTGTGAGCCCCCGATGCCGTTGTCAGGCGCGCTGCGCGCGGCATCCGATTTGCGCTTTGCCCCCGGGCGGCTCCTCCCCCTATGATGCGTTGCAATGATCGGCACCGTTCTGAACGTGGCGGGGATTCTGCTGGGCGGCTTTGTCGGATTGAGCCGGCCCCGCCCCCTGCTGGCCAACACCGAATCTTTCTTCCGGGTGACCCTCGCGGCGTTCACGGTCTTCTATGGGCTGCAGTTGACGTGGCGCGGGTTGGGGGGATCGTTTCGCGAAGCCGCCAAACAGTTGGCGATCACCGTCCTGGCCATGATCCTGGGCCGGTTGCTGGGCAAATTCCTGCAATTGCAGGAATTCTCGAATCAGCTCGGGCATTACGCCCGCGCCCAGGTGGAAAACGCCCGCCCCGACTCGCCGGACCTGGCCTCCCATGGGTTTCGAGCTGCCACCGCCCTTTATTGCGCCGCGCCGTTGGGGATTCTGGGCGCGCTTTACGACGGCTTGTCCGGCTACTTTTTCCCGCTGGCGGTCAAAGGGCTCATGGAGGGCTTGGCCACGATGGGGTTCGTGCGGCTCTTCGGCCCGGGAGTGATGGTGGCGGCAATCCCCGTGCTGGCGTTTCAGGGCACCATTACGCTGGTCAGTAATCAATTGCTCCTCCCTTTCCTGGAGGCGCACGGCTTGGTCAACTCCCTGAACGCCACGGGGGGCTTGCTGATTTTTTCAGTGGCCTTGGTGATGCTCGAGCTCAAGCGCATCGCCTTGGCGGATTACCTGCCCAGTCTGGCGCTGGCACCGCTGCTGGCCTGGCTTTGGCGCTGAATCGGGCCGGCCACGGGGAACCGAAGAATCGCTCGGGCGTCCGCGGGTGACGCCTACTCCACGATTTTCGGGACGAGAAACAGGCCGTTGCTTTGGGCCGGGGCGTTGCGCAGCGCCTCCTCGTTGGTCAATCCGTGACGAACTTCATCCGGTCGGGTAACATTCACCAGCGGAAAGGCATGGGCGGTCGGCTCCACCCCGGAGACGTCAACCTCTTTGAGTTTCTCAATATACTCGAGCACGCTGGCCAGTTGCGCCCCGATCTTCTGTTCCTCTTCCGGCGACAGCGCCAGCCGGGCCAGGTGCGCGACGTACTTGACATCAATGTCCACTCCAGCCATAAGGCGGTTTACTCCTCGTCGAACTTGCGCTTGAGCAAAACCTCGAGTTCCTCCAGAGCCTGCGACGCGTCGTGGCCCTCGGCATAGACCGTCAGTTTGCTCCCCGGCCCCGCGGCCAGCATCATCAGCCCCATGATGCTCTTGCCGTTGACTTTCTCGCCGTCCTTTTCCACAAAGATGTCACAGGCAAAGCGATTGGCCGTTTTAACAAACATGGCGGCGGGCCGGGCATGAATGCCCAGCTTGTTGCTGACCAGCATGTCTTTGCTCTTGGCCGTCGTGTTTTCGCCTGTCTTCTTTGCGCTCATTCGCCCAACGCCTCCATAGGTAGCCAAAAGCGTGCCGCAGTGCCACTGTTTTCTACAACTTGCCGGTCGAGGCCATCCGCGCAATCAGCCGGTCGTTGAGTTCCTTGGCGGGGTTGTAGCCCGAGGATTTCAGCTTGGTCTGGAACGCGGCCACCTCGATCAAGCGGGCCAGATCACGCCCGGGCCGGACCGGGATGGTGATGTGCGGGATGTCAATGCCGAGGATTTTCACATACTCCTCCTCCATCCCCAGGCGGTCCACATCCTGCACCTCGTTCCACGACTTGAGCGACACCACCAGGTCCACCCGCTTGTCTTGGCGGATGCTTTTGACGCCGAACATCGCCGCCACATTGATGATGCCGATGCCCCGGACCTCCATGTGGTTGCGCGTGACCTCGGCGCTGGTGCCGATCACCTCCCGCCCGTCCACCAGCGTAACCTTGGTGATGTCATCGGCCACCAGGCTGTACCCTCGCTCGATCAGCGCCAGCACACTTTCGCTTTTGCCAATGCCGCTCTCCCCACGGATAATCACCCCCACGCCCAGGATGTCCACCATGCTGCCCATCTACGTCCCCCGCGGAGCAAACATCATCTCGAGGGCCAGCGTGGCCAGGTTGATAAACTTCATGGTCACCAGCGGGGTGCGGAAGATGGGCACATTGACCTTTTCCGCCGCCTGCAGCAGCAATTTGTCCGGGTGCAGATTGCGGGAAAACACCAGGCAGGGCAGGCGATAGCTGAAAAAGGTTTCATAGCGCCGTGAACGCTCCTCCTCCGGGAGCGATTTCAGGTAAAAGGCTTCCGCGTTGCCAATGACCTGCACGCGTTTGTAGGCGAAATAACGCGTGAAGCCGGTGAGCACCAGCCCGGGGCGGTTGACCGTCGGCTCGCGGATGATGCGCTTGAGCCCGCTGGCGCCCGCCACGAGGTTCAGGCCCAGCGCCGACGCGTGATCGGTGTAAAATCGTTCTACCGTGACATGGTCGCGATGCATAGGACAAACAGGATGGGTTCAGACTGGCTGCGGAAGGGGGAATCGGTCATGGCTGCCGTTACAGGTTGAATTCCGGCCCAAGATAGATCTCGCGGGCTTTGGGGTCGCTCACCAATTGTTCGGCCACGCCCTCAATCACGACTTCGCCCTTGTGGATCAAATACGCGCGATCCACCAACTTGAGCGTTTCCCGCACGTTGTGGTCGGTGATCAAAATGCCCAGGCCGCGGTCCTTAAGCCGGCGCACGATCTTTTGCACTTCGTAAACCGCGATGGGGTCAATGCCGCTGAAGGGTTCGTCCAGCAACAGCAGCTTGGGACTCGTTACCAGGGCGCGGGTGATTTCCAGACGGCGTTTCTCCCCCCCGCTCAGGGTGTAGGCTTTGCTGCGCGCCAGCCGCGCCATGTCCAATTCATCCAGCAGATATTTGAGCCGGACAGCCCTTTCCTGGCGGCTGATGCGGCAGGTTTCCAGTATGGCGAGGATGTTCTGCTCGACGGTGAGTTTGCGGAAGATGGACGGTTCCTGCGTCAGATAGCCCATGCCCAGGCGCGCGCGCCGGTGCATCGGCAGGCCGGTGATTTCCCGCCCTTCGAACCGGACCGTCCCCCCGTCCGGCTTGATCACCCCCACCACCATGTTAAACGTCGTGGTCTTGCCGGCGCCGTTCGGCCCCAGCAAACCCACGATCTCGCCCGGCCCAACCGAGATGGACACGCCATTGACCACGCGCCGCTGGCGATACTCCTTGACCAGTTTGTCCGTGGCCAGCAGCGTGGCGCCCTCGGCAATGTTCCCGGCTTGTTCCATAGGCTTTACTTTCTTCGAGCCGGGTTCGTCCGTGGAGCGCCAGGCCCCGCCGCCGGCGCCAGCAGTTGGTTCTCATCCACCTTGCCCCAGCCCTGAATGTGATACTGTCCCGGCGCAATCAGCCGGCTGTTGGCGCGGTCCAAAATGATGGGGTCATTTCGGAAAATCCCGTTGGTGGTTTGCAGCACGGAGTTGCCCGTCAGTTCAACCAAATCATTGGTGACGCCCTCAACCACGCGATAAAGATAGACCGCCCGGTCGCCAGTGCCGTGCACTACCTGTCCCTGCCGGTCCGCCAGGTCAAACGACACCGAGTCCTGCGCCACAATCCGTTCAATGGTTCCTCCCGTCGCGGGCAGTTCAACGGTCAGCATTTCGCACGACCAGTTCATTTGGGGATGGCTGATGTAAACCCCGCCGCTGAACACGGCGCCTCTTGCGCTCACCCGGTATTCTTCGCAGAAAACGTCGGCAAATTCGGGCGCGGCTCCGGCGGCCGGAGTGGCGGGCGGCGCAATCGAAGCCGGAGTTGGCAGCGCAGCGGGTGCGGTAACAAGCGCGCCGAACTCGGACGCGGGCAGCCGCATCGAAGCCCTGCCGCGGACGATCATGTCCTCCTCCCGCGCGCGAACGAGGATGACCTCGCCTTGCCCCTGCCGCGCGCCGGCCTGCCAGAGGGGATTGCCGGTCAACTCGACGATTCCGTTGGTGCCGTGGTACACTGCGCGTTCCGCGGTGAATCGCCGGTCTTCCTGCGTGATCTCAACCCCGCCGTCCGCCAGCAGCTCCTCGACTTCGTTTGTCCCGGCAAACCGGACGGTCATTTGGGCACACGTCAGGGTGCCTCGGGGAACGCCGGACTCGACCTCCGTGACGCGCACCGCCCGGCGAAAGGCCGCCCAATTGGTGCGCAGCTCGTATTGTTCGCACGCAATCTCGACAAAGAGGTTGGTTGGCGTTTTGCTGCCTTGCCGGCCTGATGCCAGCAAGCCCGATCCCGCCAGGCTTTCCCCGGGGAGCCGCATCCAACCGTTGCCTGAGGCCAAAAAAACACGGTTGGTGGGGTCAATGACCAGTTCCTCCGCGCGGCCCTCGCGCTGGCCAGTCTTCCAGGCGGGCCGCCCCCACACCCGAACCATCCCGGTGTCGGCCGCATAAACCGCGTGTTCGCCCGAGGCCTGCACGCCGCTGTACTCAACGGCGATTTGCTGCTCGGCGGTGATGCTCTGCACCCGCCGGCCGCCCACCGGCATCTGAATCGTCAGGACGCCCCCACTCATCGCCAGGTTCGTCCCGCTCACGCGCACCTGTCCGCGATAAATTCCCAACCCCTCCTCGCGGGCATATTCGAACCGCTCCGAGGTGATTTCCAACGGGGGCTCCTCCGCGGTCGCAGCGGCGGCTTCACTCGGCTCCCCGCGCTGCAATAGCGATGGATGCACGCGCGTCCGCACCTGGTTCGAAATCACCAGGGTCGAATTGGTTTGCTGCCAACTGAAACCCTCGCCCTGAAGGGAGAACTTGCCGTCAGCGGTTTGAACCTCGAGTGGGCCGGCCGACCGGACCGACCGGGAGCGGGACTCGTACAAACACTCGGGCGCCACGACCAGCATTTCCTCCGCGCCGTCCTCGCGGAACGTGCGGAGGCGCGCCTGGGTGATCTGGACCTGTTGCCCGCCCGCCATGGGCACGGCTTCGGCGCCTTGCAGCAGGGATTTCGCCTGGGCCTGGTGGGGCGGGTCGTAATAATCGGGCGACACGCTGAAATTCTTGACCCGGCCCATGACCGTCTGCTGGCCAGACGCGGCCGGCGGAGCCGCGGCCAGGGCGGCCAGCAGCAACGCCGCCGACAGCCACAGCTTGCGCGAGAATTGAAAGCGCGGACTCAAAGGGCTTCGAAAATCTTGACCAGACTTTTCATGACCGCCGGCATTTCCGCCAGCGGAATCATATTGGGACCGTCGCTCAGGGCCCGGTCCGGCTCGGGATGGGTCTCGATGAACAGGCCATTGGCCCCCGCCGCGACCGCACAGCGGGCCAGCACGGGCGCAAATTCCCGCTGGCCGCCCGACTTGTTCCCACCCCCGCCGGGAAGTTGTACCGAATGGGTCGCGTCAAATATGACCGGGAACCCGAGTCTCTTCATGATCGGGATGGCCCGCATGTCCGACACCAAATTATTGTACCCAAAGGTTGTGCCGCGCTCGGTCAGCAGAAGTTTTTTCCCGCCCGCGCTTTGCGCCTTGGCCACCACTTGTCCCATTTCCCCCGGGGAAAGGAACTGGCCTTTTTTCAGGTTCACAATCTTCCCCGTGCGGACCGCAGCGGTAATGAGGTCCGTCTGCCGGCAGAGAAACGCCGGGATTTGAACCACATCCACCACTTCGCCCGCGGCTTTGGCCTCCCACTCCGTATGCACGTCCGTTAAAACCGGCACGCCGACCCGTTTCCGCACGCCCGCAAGCAGTCGCAGACCTTCCTCGATTCCCGGACCCCGAAACGACTCCGCCGAGGTCCGGTTGGCTTTGTCGTAGCTGGCTTTGAACACGAAAAAGATGCCCAGCCGGCTGCAAAGCCCCTTAAGGCTCCTGGCGACCTCGAGGCACAGCCCCTCGTTCTCGATCACGCAGGGGCCGGCGATCAGGCTCAGCCGGCGATTATCCCGCAGGGATTTCCAAATGGCAGAGTCGTTCAACACAGCCTTTTTGTAACAGCCGGGGCGCGGAAAGTAAATGCCGCTCCCACTCTCCCGCCGGCCCCAGAAGGGCGCCCGGCTTGCGCGAGCATCCGCCAGTAAAAAAATTGACGCGAGCAACCGGTCTTCGCGCCGCGAGTCGCAGGACCTGCCCGAAGCGGACGATGGCAAAGCGGCGCTGCCGAGGCGCCGGGGCAGCGGGTGAGGGTGGCCGCCCGTGGCGGCGGCCGATGGCATAACAGGCGGGGTTGGGCACATCGGGTTGGGCCGCTCCGCCCACCGGCCCCTCAATCAGAGCCGTCGGGCGCATGGAGGTGCAATTCAACCGAATTTTGCGCTGGTGTGGTGCGTCAGAAAGAGCATCGCGGCGTTCGGTCGCGAAAAGAAGTGCATTCGCGCCCCGGGCTTGGTAGGTTAAGAGTCGGGTTCGACATCAAACGGTTTGTTTGTTGAATGACGCATGGAATCTGGTCGGTTCGGACATCGCAGTGGCAAGGCGGCCGCCCATTGTCTTTTATGGCTGATGGGCGGGCTGGTGGTGTTGTGTGGCTGCAGCGCGAAACATTATCGCAAGTCGGCGGACAAGGAAGTTTACGGAATTCTCCAACAAGTGGAGCGCCAGATTTTCGGGCGCACCAACGCGTTTACGATTGATACGGTGTATTCCCATCGGGACCCCGCCACGATTTTGCCGGCGGAAATCATTGCCGACCGGAACGCCACGAACCTGCGGGTCATCAATCTGGCAGAGGCCCTGGACCTGGCTTTCAAGAACAGCCGGGAATATCAGACGCGCAAAGAACAGCTTTACCTCCGCGCCCTCACACTGACGGGGCGCCGCTACGAGTTTGGCCCCGCCTTCACCGCGACCAGCGAGGCGGCCATCAGCGGCTCGGGCGAGGGCTCCGACGTCGGCTCGGTCAGCAGCCAGGTCAGCGTGAGCCAGTTGCTCAAGAGCGGCGGCAAACTAACCGCCGCGCTTGGCAATGACCTCGTTCGTTATTTCACGCAGTTCACCGCGGGGTCCGGCGGGTCGCGATCGGCCCGCAACACGGCCATCAGTTTTCTGTCGGTGAACCTGTCGCAGCCCCTGTTGCGCGGTTTCGGCATCAACAACCCGGCGGTCGAGAACCTGACCCAGGCGGAACGCAACGTGGTGTATGAGGTTCGCTCCTTCAGCCTCTACCAGCAGCAGTTTGCCGTGGACACCGTCAGCGCCTATTTCCGCCTGGTGACGCAGAAGGACATCGTCCGGAACAACTACCGGAACTATACCAACCGGGTGGAGACCACCCGCTATCTCCAGGCCCGGGCCGTGGACCGGGAGCGCGAAAGCAACGTGGACGACGCGCGGACGGCGGAGCTCGGGGCGCGGCGGGACTACATCAACTCGCTGGCTTCGTTCCTGACGGCCCTGGACAATTTCAAGCTGCGGCTGGGCCTGCCGATTGCCGAGCAGGTGTACCTGGAGGACAAGGACCTGAAGGAACTCATCCAGGCCGGCCTGATTCCCGTCGAGGTTGACCGCGACGCGGCTTTTCAAATCTGCCTGGAGCGCCAGATGGAGGTGCTCAATGCCATTGACCAGTTCGAGGACAGCAAGCGCAAGGTGCGGATCGCCGCGGATCAGCTTCGCGCCGATGTCAACTTTTTCGCCAGCGGCTCCGTCGAGTCCGAGCCCCCGGACGATTACGCGCACTTTGAGCCCCAAAAAATCCGGTACAACGCCGGCATCCGGCTGGATTTGCCGCTGGACCGGCTGCTGAAACGGAACGATTACCGGAACGCCTTGATCAATTTCGAAGCCCAGCTCCGGTCGCTCGCGCTCACGCTGGACCAGTACAAGGAGCGCATTGACGCCGGCCTGCGGGCCATTGAACAGGCCCGCCTCAATTACCTTAACGGGGTCGAGTCGCTGCGCGTGGCCGAACGGCGCGTCGAGAACAACCTCATGCTGCTGGAGGCCGGCCGGGCGACGATCCGCGATGTTCGCGAGTCGCAGGACAACCTCATCAACGCCCAAAACCAGTTGGCGAACATTTACGCCTCCTACCTGGCCGACCGGCTGGGGTTGCTGGTGGACCTTGGGGTGATTGACATCCGGCCGGAAAAGTTCTGGCTGTTGGACCCGCTGGACGCGCTGCTCAAGCCCGAACAACGCGGCGCGCCCCCCTTGCGCATGCCCGACGACCGGGTCCTGCCCCCGCAACAATTTCTGGAGCCTGCATCATGAAACCCAGTTCCACTCCCATGACTACCTCTCCCCCTCCGGCCGGCGCCGGCAACGGCCTGCTCGGCTGGCTTAAACGCCGTCCCCTCCTGTCCCTGTTGGTGGTGGCGGGGATGGCGCTGGGCTTGTTCCTTCTGCTGCGGCCCGCCAGTCGGAAGACCAGTGCCACCGAATTCTATCAGGTCAAGCGCGGCGATTTCACCGTGACCGTGGTCGAAGGGGGAACGTTGGCGGCGGTCAGCGAGATCAGCATTCGCAACGAGGTCGAGGGAACCGCCCGCATCATCTGGATCGTGCCCGAAGGCACCTACGTCAAGAAGGGCGACCTGCTGGTCGAGCTGGATTCCGCCCAGGCGCAGGACCAGGTCAACCAGCAGCAAATCGCTTACGAAAAGGCCAAGTTCGCCGTCGAACAGGCGCAAGCCCAGCTCGAAATCCAGAAAAGCGCCACCAACAGCGATTACCTCGCGGCCGTCCTCAAGGTCAAGTTCGCCAAAATTGACCGTGAAAAATACGAGCAGGGCCAGCGCCTGGTGGACCTCATCGAAGCCAGCAACCGGGTGGTCCAGGCCGAGGCCCAACTGGCCGTCAACCTCGATACCTACCGCAACTCGACCAACCTCGCCGCCAAAGGGTATGAAACCAAGCAGAAGGCCGCCAGCGACTGGCTGGCAGTTCTCAACAGCCTCAATGCCCTCACCGTGGCCACCAACACCCTCTGGCTGCTGCAGAATTTCGACTCGGTCAAAAGCCGCGAGAAATACGAGGCCGATGTCCGCCAGGCCGAGGAGGAACTGGAGCGCGTGGTGAACCAGAATCGCCGAAAAATGGCCCAGTACGAGGCCGATCTGGCCACCCAGCTCAACACGCTGGCGTTGAACGAGGAGAAGCTCAAACGCGACCGGAAGAACCTCGAGGCCACCCGCATTGTGGCGCCCCAGGACGGTTTGGTGGTGTATCAGGTCAGCGAGAACCGCTTCAGTAGCGAATCCCTCATCGAAGGCGGGGCGGTGGTTCGAAACCGGCAGGAGCTCATCAAACTGCCGGACCTGTCCCGCATGAAAGTCACGGTGAAAATCCATGAATCGCACGTGAACATGATCCGGCCCGGCCTTCCGGCCTATGTCATGCTGGACTCCGCCCCGGACCAGCGCTACCGGGGGGTGGTGGAGCGCGTGGCCCCGCTGCCGGACACCCAAAGCCGTTGGGGCAACCCGAACCTCAAAGTCTATAACACCGAGATTTTCCTGACCGACACCATTCCCAATGTGAAGCCGGGTGTGTCCGCTCGCGCCGAGATTATTGTCACCAACATCGCCAACACCCTGTCGGTGCCGATTCAGGCGGTGACCAGCTATCGCGGCACCCAGGCGGTTTATGTTGCCAAAGGCGGCCGCTTCGAACCCAAGCCGGTCGAGATCGGACTCTACAACACAAAGTTCATCGAGATTACCCGTGGCCTGAACGAAGGCGAGCGCGTCCTGCTCTCGCCGCCGTTCGATACCCAGGAAAAAGACCTCGAACGGGGCGTCTTGGCCGATGCCGAGAAAGCGACCCTGTCCACCAACGTCCCGCCCCCGCGCGCTGACCTGTCCGTCCGCGGGCCGGACCGCCCTCCGAACGGTGAGGGAGCGGAAACGGTGGCCGCTGGCGGGCCCAACGGCGCTGCGGGGCCCGGACGTCGGGGCGGCTTCAACCCGGAGGAAATGCTGAAACAATTCGACCGGAACGGCGACGGGCAACTGGATGAAACGGAGCGTGAGGCGATGCGAACCGCCATGGCGGCGCGTTTTGCCCAGGGAGGCTTCGGCCCAGGCGGCACCAACGCCGGTCCCGGACGACTTAGCCGCGAGGAAATGCTGCGCCAGTTCGACAAGAATGGCGACGGCGAACTGGATGAAGAGGAGCGCGCGGCTTTGCGGGCGAGGTTTGGTGGACGCGGTCCCCGGGGCGGAGGGGAGCGGTCCGGTCCGGAGGGCGAGGCCGGCGGTGGCCGGGCCGGGGCCCGGGAGGAGGGTGGCCGTCGTTCACCCGAGGCGCCGCCGCGTTGACAGTTCATGCCCATGCAAGCGCAAGCCGGCCAGCCTGCCCCGGTGCCGCCGCCCCCGCCCGGCGACAACAGCATCATCCGTCTGGAACGGATCGAAAAGACCTACTTCCTCGGGGGCGAGAACATCGTGCGAGCCTTGGCGGGCGTGGACCTGTCCATCGAGGAGGGTTCGTTTGTCGCGATCATGGGCCCGTCGGGCTCGGGCAAATCCACCATGCTCAACATCCTCGGCTGTTTGGACCGTCCGACCGCCGGCCGCTATTGGCTTGGAGGAGAGGATGTCTCGCGAATGAGCGACGATGAGTTGTCCGAAGCCCGCGGCCGGCGCATCGGCTTCATTTTTCAGTCCTACAACCTCATCGCACAATTGACGGTGATCGAAAACATCCAGGTCCCTCTCTTCTATCGAGGGGTGGACCTGAAAGCGACGTATGACCGGTGTGTCGAGCTGGCTCGACTGGTCGGACTGGGCGACCGCCTGCACCACCGGCCAACCCAGCTTTCCGGCGGACAACAACAACGCGTCGCCGTGGCCCGCTCCCTGGTCAATGACCCGTTGATGATTCTGGCCGACGAACCCACCGGCAACCTGGACTCGCGCACCGGCGCCGAGGTCTTGGACCTCATCTCCCGGCTGAACGAGGCCGGCAAGACCATCATCCTGGTCACCCATGACGACAAAGTCGCCGCGCGGGCCCACCGTGTGGTGCGGATGAAAGACGGGCTGGTGGACCAGGACATAGACCAGTTGCCACCGGCGGCCCGGTCGGGGGGCAACGGACGGGGGGCCTCATGCTGAAACGGCTCATTGTTCCCTACCAGTTCGTCATCACGGTTCGGCTGGGCATCAAGAGCCTCCTGCTCCACAAACTGCGCTCGTCCCTCACCATGCTGGGGATCATCTTCGGCGTGTGCTCGGTGATCGCGATGCTGGCCATCGGCGAAGGAGCGTCGTACGAGGCGCAGGAGGCCATCAAGAAGTTGGGCAGCAACAACATTCTCATTCGCAGCCTGAAACCGCCGGAACAGGCGCGACAGCAGGGCATGGGCGGCCCGCGCGGCATGCAGCTCAAATACGGGTTGACCTACGCCGACAGCGGCCGGCTGATGACCACCATCCCCGGCGTGGTCCGGTTGCTGCCCATGCGCATCATTCGCGAAAATGTCCGGTTCGGCCAAAACGAGGTTCCCTGCCAGATCATCGGCACCCTGCCATTTTATCCCGAAGTGGGAGGGGCGGAGGTGGTGCGCGGGCGGTTTCTGGCGCCGATGGACGAGCAGCACCAGGAAAATGTCTGCGTCATCACCACCGGCCTGGCCCGCCGCCTGTTTCCGATTCAGGACCCCCTCGAGCATAGCGTGCGGATAGATACCTTCTATTACCGCGTCATTGGCATTATCCAGGAGCGGAGCCAGCCCGAGCAACGAACCCAGGCCGGCAAGATGGAGGGCCAGCCGCTGGACAACAACGTTTACATCCCCCTCAGCACCTCGCGCACGCGGTTCGGCGAAATTCTCTTCCGCCGGAGCGCCGGCAGCTTCGAGGCCGAGGAGGTGCAATTGCACCAAATTACTGTCCAGATGCGCGATACCGCGGCGGTGGAAACCGCGGACCCGCAAATCAAAACCCTCCTGGGCCGGTTCCACGACCAGAACGACTACGAAATCATTGTTCCCCTTCAACTGTTGCGGCAGGCAGAACAAACCAAACGAATTTTCAGCATCGTGCTGGGCTCCATCGCCGCCATCTCTCTCCTCGTCGGCGGCATCGGCATCATGAACATCATGCTCGCCACCGTCACCGAACGAACGCGGGAAATCGGCATCCGGCGGGCCTTGGGCGCGAAACGGAGTGACATCACCCTCCAGTTCCTCGTCGAGACCGTGGTGCTTTCGGTCGGCGGCGGCTTGATTGGAGTGATGGTGGGCATATTGGTGCCCATCCTGGTCTCCTCCCTCACCACCATGAAGACCATTGTGACCCCATGGTCGGTCCTCCTGGCGTTCAGCATCTCCGGAGCTGTCGGCATCATTTTCGGCCTGTATCCGGCCAAGGCAGCGGCAAAACTGGACCCGATCGAGGCCCTGCGCCACGAGTAGCGGATTCGCGCCAAAAAAACAGAAGGCCGGCAGTCCCCCCGCTTGCGGGCGGTCCCGCCCCGCACCCGGACGGCAGCGGCCGCGTTGCCGCACCACCAAGCCGGCGATCCCCGCTCAACGCCTCCATCCTGCGTCCGGCGACGGCCGCGTTCCTGCCCGCGCAGGCGTCTTGTCCCGCGCTACCGGGCAAAAATGCGCCGGATGACTTCCTCGATGGGCACCTCCTGGATGTCAATATCAGTGACGGGTAACTCGTCCAGCAGGGCCTTGCACACGGCGATCACCCGCTCCCGCTTTACGCGAAGCTGGATGCTGCCGGGTGTCCGCTCAACCACTTCGCCATACCGCGCGAGGCTTTCGGCAGGGCACTCGGCCGACGCGTCACATTGGATGCGCACCAATTTCGAGTCCGCAAAACGGTCCACCACTTCGCTCAGCAGGCCATCGAAGAAGATGGTGCCGTGGTCAATGATGATCACCCGCTTGCACAACGCTTCGATGTCGGCCATGTAGTGGCTGGTCAGGAGGATGGTGGTGTGCCGCCGCGCATTGTGTTCCCGCAGGAATTCGCGAACCGTCTTTTGCGAGACCACATCCAGGCCGATGGTGGGCTCGTCGAGAAACAACACCTTGGGCTCATGCAGCAGCGCCGCAATCAATTCCATCTTGGTGCGTTCCCCCAGTGACAACTCCCGCACACTGACATTCAGCTTGTCCCGAACTCCAAGCAGCTCGCTCATCTCCCCGACCCGCCGGTCCCTGTCGGCGCGCGAGATGCCGTAAATCTCGGCGTTGAGTTCGAACGATTCCCGGGCCGGGAGGTCCCACCATAACTGGTTCTTTTGGCCCAACAGCAAGGCGAACTGCCGCCGATAGCCATCCCGGCGCTCCCACGGGACATAGCCCAGCACCCGGGCCATGCCGCTGGTCGGATACAACAGCCCCGACAGCATCTTGAGCGTGGTCGTCTTTCCGGCGCCGTTGGGCCCCAGAAAACCGACCAGCTCGCCCGCCTCAATGTTAAAGCTGACCTGTTTGACGGCCTCGAGCTGTTCATACTGCCGCCGAAACAGGCCCTTGAGGGCTCCGGTAAAGCCGGGTTGCTTGCGATAGGTGCGGAACACCTTCGTCAGGCCGTTGACTTCAATCACAGGCATTTGCTTGGTGCGGTCGGCGGAGTGGCTGACGGCCATCGCCCCGGGCTTTCATAACCTTTCAGCAGACCGGGCGCAATGGCGATATCAAGTTTGACCCGCGCAAGGGCAGGTAAAACGCCATTGGCAATACATCTCGGGCGGGTGCGGTCCGGGCGGCGCGAACCGGCACTCAACCTGGATGCGGTCGTCCACCGCGGTCGCAATGCTGCGGAACTCCGCCTCGTGCATGGCCCGGCAGGCATATTCGCCCAAGCCCCGCTTCAACCGCGCCTCCTGCACCGGGCAGACGGGCACCGACAGTATCACCTCGTCGTCCCGTTCCTCGATTTCATATCCAATAAGCAGGCTCCAGGGATAGTATCGCAGCACCTCGACCAAGCCGCGGAGGCCCCGGTCCCGAATGCCAAAGCGGGCGGCCAGGTCCCGGGCCGCCAGCCCTCCCACCCGTCCCCAGACTTTTTCATTGATTTGCTCGGCCGCTTCCTGCCCGAAGCGCTCGCTCAGGTAGATGAACCAAAAGGCATCCATCACCCGGTAATGGCGCAGGAAGAAGTCTATGTAACTTCGCAGCGTCGGCGCGTCCATGTCCTGGAAAATTTGCGGGTCGGTTTTCATTCCACACCCCAGTGTAGGGCCTGCGGCGGTTTGCTCAAGCCGGGGCTTCCGGCCCGCATTCGGCGGCGCCCCCCGCACGGTGCTGGCCCCGGCCTCCCAACCGCCCCTTGCTGGCACGGCTGGCGCGAGCGCGGACTTGGTGTAGAATATCAAAGAACACCGGTTGACGTGTGAACGTGGAAAGAGCGGAAACAGGCGCGGCGCGGATGAAAACGAGCGGCTTCACCTTGATTGAGCTGCTGGTCGTCATCGCCATTATTGCCATTCTGGCGGCGCTTTTGCTGCCTGCCCTCAGCCGCAGCAAGCAGCAAGCGGCCACGGTCTCCTGCCTGAACAACCTGAAGCAACTGCAAACCTGCTGGCAGCTTTACACCTCCGACTACCAGGACCGCCTTCCCCCCAACAACTCCGTCTATGCCATTGGCACGACCCCGACCGAACTGCTGCGAGGCGCGTCCTGGTGCCTCGGGGTGACCCGCACCGACACCTCGACCACCAACATCGAACAAGGGCTGCTGTTCCCCTATAACCGCTCGGTTGCCATTTATCATTGTCCGGCGGACCGGTCCACAGTGGAGGATGGTTCGGGCAAAAAACTTTCCCAGCTCCGCACCCGCAGCTACAACATGTCTCAAGCGGTCAACGGCTGGCCCGATTTTGACTGGTTCAACAACAGCCTCATGCCCAGCTTCCAGAAGTTCACCCAAATCAACCGCCCCGGCACCGACCAGTTGTTTGTCTTTCTGGATGTGCATGAGGACGAAATCCTGGACGCGCACTTCGGAATTCCCACGGCAGAACGGTTCCCAGGGGCCAACAACTGGTGGGACGTTCCCGCCAACCGACACAACCAGGGTGCCTGTCTCTCCTTTGCCGACGGTCATGCCGAACGCTGGCGCTGGAAATACCCAAAGTATTTCAACGGCTGGCCCAAGCCGGTCCCGCCCGAAGAGCGGCCCGATTACGACCGGGTGCAGGCGGGGGTTCGCCAGTACTGGAATTAGACTGCCAGCGCGGACTCGAGCCGGCGCCACAGGTCCTCGGGGTCCTCGAGCCCGACGGAAATACGGATGAGGTAACGGGACACGCCGCAGGACTCGGCCCAATCCAATTCGGTGTAGTGGGCCAGCAACGTGAACGGACAGGCGAGGGTGAAAGCGGTTCCGAGGCTGGGCCCTTTGCAGACCTCCAGACGGTTGTAAATGGCCGGGGAGCGGGACGGGGCATCGCCCGGCAGGAAGGTGATCAGCGCGCCCCAGCCGCCGTCGGGACGCCGCACGGCTTCATACGCCTCGCTAAACTCCCATTTGGGATACCACACCCGCGCAATCGCCGGATGACGCCGGAGCCGCTCGGCTAACAGCAACCCGCTGGCGTTGTGCCGCCGCATCCGCTCCACAAAACCGCGCGCCTGGACCTCGATGACGGCAGCGTCCTCGCCCCACAGAAGGTCTTCGTGTTGTTCCCGCAGGATCGCTTTGAGTTCACCATGCAACGGGGAGCGCGGATTGCAAATGACCGCGCCGCCCATGGCCTCCGCCGTGCCCACCACGAACTTGGTCAAACTGGTGGCCACCAGGTCCGCGTAAGGAGCGAGGTCCACGTTGGCCGGAGTGGCGACGACGTCGTCGGCCACCAGCGGGACGCGGGCTTTGCGAATGATGGGACTGATGCGGCGGAGGTCCGCCGAACCGAGCAAGGGATTGCCGGGAATTTCCCCAAAGCAGGCTGCGACAGGCTCTCGCTCCAGGAGCGACTTCAAATCCGCCTCAATGCGTTCCAGATTGTAGAGGAGAATGCCCCCGTCCCCCAGCTTTTGCTGCAACTTGAGCGTGTCCACATAAGGGAACCCCAATTGGACCGTTGGCCGGTCGGGGCAGCGCCGCCTTACCGCCTGCAAGGCGCGGAACTGCGCTGCCATTCCCGTTGGCGTGAGGAACACATCGTCCTCGGCGCAATCATACCACCCGGCCAGATGCCGGCGCAGGACGCGGCGCGGCTCGTCGTCCTCCGGCTTCGCCCGCCGGCCGGCCAGACAAGCTTCGGCCTGGCGTGAGGACACGATCAACCCGGTATGCTGCCAGAAATCCTTGAGCGCGACGCTTCCCTCCGCCGTGGTGATCACGCCCCAGACCCCCTCGCGCGAAACCGCCTCAGCGGGCGCCCGGCTGGCCCGATTCACGTACGCGGCTGCGAGCCTCGCCGCGGACGGGGACGGAAACGGCAGACAGGTTCGGTCCCCCCCAACGCGCCGGCCCAACTCCCGCACCAGCGGGTGCACGACAAACCGGGGATAGCCCGTCTTGACGAACTCTTGAATGGCCGGGGTCTTCTCCTCGTAATCCACAACATCCTGCCAGCGGGGCAGGGCCATCGAAACCGCATGCGGCGAGTCGGGAATGGGCTTCCCCAACTGGTCGGCGCGCCAGACGGGGTGGCAAAGCAGGGAGTCGCTTGACATGGTTTAAGACTCCGAACGCTGCAAAACAGCCTGGAGCGCCTCCTCCAGGTCGCTGCGCAGGTCTTCGACGTCTTCGACGCCCACCGACAGGCGCAGCAGTCCATCTCCAATGCCCACTTTGCGCCGCACCTCGGCTGGCACGGAGGCATGGGTCATGGTGGCCGGATGGCACACGAGACTCTCGACCCCTCCGAGGCTCTCAGCCAGGGTGAACAGGCGCAGGCGGCGGCAAAAAACCAGGGCGGCCTCGGCGGAGCAATCCAATTCAATGACAATCAGCCCCGAGCCGCCCCTCATCTGGCGTTTGGCCAGCTCGTATTGAGGATGACTGCGCAGGAATGGATGGCGCACCAGCCGCACGCCCGGTTGTTTTTCCAGCCAACAGGCCAGCTCGAGGGCGTTGCTGCAATGCCGCTCCATGCGCAACGCCAGGGTGCGCTGGCCCCGGGTCGTCAGCCACGCGTCAAAGGGCGAGGGTTGCAGCCCGAGGGCTTTCTGGGCGAAAATCATCTTCTCCTGCCACTCGGCGTCATTGGTGGCCACCACGCCGCCAAGGCAGTCACTGTGGCCATTGATATACTTCGTCGTTGACGAGAGGGACAATGTCGCCCCCAGCTCGAGCGGACGCTGGAGATAGGGCGACGCGAAAGTGTTGTCCACAAGCACCGGCGCCCCGGCGGCCGCGCCCGCGCGGCTGATGCCCTCGATGTCCAATATCTTGAGCAGCGGGTTGGTCGGGCTTTCCAGCCAGATCAAGGCCGGACGCAGGCGCGGAATCGCTTCCCAGTTGGCTGTCTGACTCAGGTCCAGGTACTGCGTCCGGAGACCAAATTTGGCGAAAACCCGCTCAAAAAGGCGGTAGGTGCATCCGTACAGGTTCTCCTCCGCCAGCACCAGGTCCCCGCTCCGCAACGTCGAAACGACCGCCGTGATGGCCGACACTCCGCTGGCGAAACAGGTCGCATGCCGCGCCCCCTCCAGCGCCGCCACACTCTCCTGCAACAGCCGAAAGTTCGGGTTGCCCGACCGCGTGTAGTCGAAACCGTCGGGATTGCCGGATTCAAAGGTCGAGGTGAGATACACGGGGGGCATCACCGCCCCGGTCGTCCCGGAGAAGCCTCGCCCGCCATGCACCCCACGGGTGCTGAACCCTGCGGTTTTCTGGTTGCGCATTGCGGGTCAGCTTATCGCAGAAACTTAACCTCCACTTCAAGTCTTTTTATGGACTTTGTTCCCCGGCAAGCAGGCGGTTGAACGCCCGGCACCCGAAGCCGTCGCGGGCGCTGCCAGCCGCGCTCGCGCCAGGGGGCCTGAAAACAGAGGAAGCGCTCTCCGCGGCTTTTCGGAGAGCGCCTCCTGTGAAACGTCCTGTGCGGTTACTTGGGCTGGGCCGGCTGCCCGCTGTTGGCGGGCGGCGGGGCCACGGGGATGTTGGTCGCGGGAGCAACCGGCGCGGCGGGCGCGGCCGGAAGATTCGTCGGCGCCACGGTCGGCGTCGGCGTCGGGGCCTCGGCGGGACCGGGGGCGGGGACGGTGGAGGGCGCTGGCGAGGCCGGCGCGGTGGCGGCCGGGCCACTTCCCGCCTCCTGCAAACGGCGCTCGAAATCGCTCGTCGTGCGGCGGCTTTGCAGCAAGGCCAAAAGAATGGCGATCACGAAGAATGTGCCGGCGGCATATTTCGTGATCTTGGTCAGCACGGTGCCCGAGCCGGCGCCAAACAGCGCGTCGGTCGCCGCGCCGCCAAAGGCCAGGCCCGCGCCGGCTTCCTTCTTGGGAAGCTGGATGAGGACCAGGAAGATGAGCGCCGCGCAGTCCAACAGCAGCAGAAAGGTCAATATACCAATAATGAAACCCATAAGATTGTTAGATCGAGTTTTTGACGATGTCCGCGAAACTGCGCGCTTCAAGCGATGCGCCGCCCACCAGGGCGCCGTCCACGTCCGGCTGACTCATCAATTCCCGCGCATTGGACGGCTTGACGCTGCCGCCATATTGAATCCGGACACGGCGGGCGACCGTGTCGTCAAACAGGGCCGCCAGCAGGCGGCGGATGAAGGCGTGGGCCTCCTGCGCCTGGGCGCTGGTGGCCGTTTTGCCGGTGCCAATCGCCCAGACGGGCTCGTAGGCGAGGATGGTTTCCACCATCTGGTCCTTGGTCAGGCCCGCCAGACTGCCGCGGACCTGCGTCTCGAGCACTTTCTCGGTCTGGCCGCTCTCGCGCTCAGCGAGGGTTTCTCCGACGCAGACAATGGGCTTGAGCGAGGCTGCATGGGCGGCGGCGGCCTTCCTGGCGATGAGCTCGTTGGATTCCTTTTGGTACTGGCGGCGCTCGGAGTGGCCGAGAATGACGTAGCGGACGGAGAATTCCTTCAGCATGACGGCCGCGATTTCGCCCGTGTAGGCGCCGACGTTGTGCTCGCTCATGTTCTGGGCGCCGAGCCGAATGTTCGAATCCAGGATGGCCTTCGACACCTCGCTGAGGGCCGTGAAGGGCGGGCAAACCACAATGTCCACCTCCTTGACACTGGCCAGTTCAAGCTTCAGGTCGCGCACCAAGTCCAGAGCCTCGGCGACCGTTTTGTTCATTTTCCAGTTTCCGGCAATAATCAGTTTCCGTTCTTTATTCATTTTTCAAATTCCATCCGCTCTCCGCGCCGGGCGGCCGGCCGGCCGCCCCGGAGCTGCGGGAGTCTCGGTCAAAAAGCAATTACTTGTCGGTCAGGGCTGCGACGCCAGGAAGAACCTTGCCCTCGAGGAATTCCAGGCTCGCCCCGCCGCCGGTGCTCATAAAGGTCACTTGGGCGCCCAGCCCGGCCTTGTTGAGCGCCTTGGCGCTGTCTCCGCCACCAATGATGCTCTTGGCGCCGTGCTTTTGGGTCACTTCGGCCACCGCGCGGGCGATGGCCTGGGTCCCTTCGGCGAAGCGCTTGTCCTCGAACAGGCCCATCGGGCCGTTCCACAGAATGGTCTTGGCGGTGGCGATTTCCGCCGCGTAGGCTTTCACCGTCGCGGGACCGATGTCCAGGCCCGCGGCGTCCGGCGGACAATTCAGGTCCGCGTTGACCCGCACCTGCTGATAATCAATGACCGGCTTGCCTTTCTTGTCCAACTTGTCGGTTTTCACCGGCACGGCCACCACGTCGTCCACCGGCAGCAAAAACTTGACGCCGCGCTGCTGCGCCTTGGCCAGGGCCGCCTTGGCAACGTCGGTCTTGTCGGGTTCGGTGAGGGATTTGCCGGTCTGGTACCCTTGCGCGAGCCGGAAGGTGTAGGCCATCGCTCCGCCAACCAAAATCGTGTTCGCTTTCTCGAGCAGGCGGTCGATGACCAGAATCTTGTCCGAAACCTTCGCCCCGCCGAGAATCACGACGAAGGGCCGGGCCGGGGATTCCAGCTCCTCGCCCAGGAACTTCAACTCGCGTTCCATGAGCAGGCCGGCGGCGCACTGGCCGCCGCGGCTGGCGACGATGCGGGCCACCCCCTCGGTCGAGGCATGGGCGCGATGCGCGGACCCGAAAGCGTCGTTCACATAGACGTCGGCGACTTTCGCCAGCTTCGCCGCGAAGGCCGGGTCATTGGCCTCCTCCTCGCTGTAAAAACGGACGTTCTCGAGCAGCACCACATCGCCCGGTTGCATCTGCCCGACGGTGTTTTCCACTTTCTCCCCAATGCAATCGTCCACAAACGCGACCGGGCGCCCGAGCAGGTCGGCCAGTTTGGCGGCGACCGGCCGCAGCGACATCGAAGGTTCGCGCTTGCCCTTCGGACGGCCCAGGTGGGCCGCCAGAATGAGCTTGCCGCCCTGTTCGAGCAGCAATCGCAGGGTCGGCAACGTCTCCACAATCCGCGTGGCATCGGTAATCACCATCTGCCCGTCTTTTTCTTCGAGCGGGACGTTGTAGTCCACGCGCACAAACACGCGCTTTCCGCGCACATTCAAATCTTTGACTGTTAGCTTGGCCATATACAATTCGGTCCCAAAATTAGAGCGCAGCAGCATAGCCTAACCCCTCAGCGAGTCAAAACTTATTCTTGGACTTTTTGGGCGCCGGTACGAAAGCCGCACGGAAGCCTGGAGACCAAGCCGAGGGGGTGTTCGGGAAGGGCAGCCGCACTGCGGCGGGGGGATTCTCCGGGGCCCCGGACCCGCCACAACCCCGGGGGCCACCTTGGGCCCGGGTTTCCATCGCCGTGTTGGCGTGGGCGGGCGGTTGGGAGGATGGAGAATGGAAGGTTTCGAGCTCCGGGTCGTCGTGACGAACTTTGCGTGAGATCGTTTTCCGGTGGAGGCGGCGGGGCAGGGCTGCTGAGGCGGCAGGGGGGCCGGATTTCGGATTGCGCCGGGGCGGGTGTCAAGTTTACCGTGGCCCCGCAAATAGATTACGCTTATGAGACGTCCTGCCGCTCCGCAGCTTCTGCCGTTCCCACGCAAGTTGAAAACCATGCCTGGCGTTTTCGAGCTGGCCCGGCAGGCGGTTTTGCATTTACCCGCGTCGCTGCCGCGGGACACGTTGATGCTTCCGCTGGCAAGCCGCCTGGCAGCGGAGGCGCGGGCCGTGGGGGTGGATTTGCAGTTGGTGACCGGCCCGGAGCAGCATCCGCAACTGGCGATTCGGGCGATTCAGAGCCGGCAAGCGCCCGCGCCGCCCGAGGGCTACCGGCTCGAGGTCGGGGGCCAGGGCGTCACGTTGTTGTTCCGCGACCCCGCCGGGTTGCGGGCGGGGGTGGCCACTTTGCGCCAGTTGCTGCGCCAATATGGACGCAGGCTGCCCCGCCTGCGGATTGACGACCATCCGGATTTCCCCCGGCGGGGAGTGATGCTGGACATATCCCGGGGCCGCGTGCCCAAGCTCGAGACGTTGATGGAACTGGCGGAGCACCTGGCGCGTTTCAAAATCAACGAGCTGCAGCTTTACACCGAACACACCTTCGCCTACCGGAATTACGAGCCGGTGTGGCGCGAGTGGGGCGCGCTGACCGGCGAGGAGATTCTTCGCCTGGATGCGCGGTGCCGCGAGCTGGGTATTGACCTGGTGCCGAATCAAAACTCGTTCGGGCATCTGCGCTACTGGCTGGAGTATCCGCCGCTCAGGAAATTGGCGGAGGTGAGCGAACCCTACGAGGGGACGGGGGGCACGTTCCTGCGTTATCCCAGCACCCTGGCGCCGCGGCACCCCGGCACCCTGCCTTTCATCCGCGAGCTCTACGACGAGCTGCTGCCGCACTTCACCAGCGGCCGGTTCAATGTGGGATGCGACGAGACCTGGGACCTGGGCCGCGGCCAGAGCAAGGCCTGGTGCGAGCGGCGCGGCAAAGGGCAGGTCTATGTTGATTTTCTTCTCGAGATTCACCGGGAAGTCACCTCGCGCAACCGCCAGATGATGTTTTGGGGAGATATCATCATGAATCATCCGGAGCTGTTGCCGCAGTTGCCGAAAGACATCATCGCTTTGAATTGGGGCTACGAAGCCAATCACCCGTTTGAAAAGGAGGCCGGGCTGTTCGCCCAATCGCGGATGCCCTTCTATGTGTGTCCCGGCACCTCGACCTGGATGACGCTCATCGGGCGCCACGACAACGGTTTTGTCAACCTCCGCCGCGGAGCCGAAGCGGGGCTGAAGCACGGGGCAGGGGGCTATTTGAACACCGATTGGGGGGACGGCGGGCATCCGCAGCCGCTGGCGGTGAGTTACCTGCCGTACCTGGTGGGGGCGTCGGTAAGCTGGTGCCTGCGTTCGTTCGACGAGGCCCTGCTGGTCCCCGTCCTGAGCCGGGACGTGTTTGAGGATCCGACCCAAAACGCCGTGCGCGCCGCGCTGGCCATGGGTTTTGCCCATCGCAAGTTTCAGTACTTTTCGCCGAACATCACCCCCTTCGGAACCGTGATCGCGGCCCCGCTGCCGCGCACGCGGGAGTTGATGTGCCGTGACGGGCTCAAGCTCTATGCCCGGATTCCCGCCGACCGGATTTGTGCTGCCCGGGACGAACTGAATAAACAGCGCGCGGTGTTGAGCCGGGCGCGTCCTTCGAGTCCGGCGGGAGCGATGCTGGTCCGGGAACTCGAACTGGCGTCGCGGATGGCGCTCGAATCATGCCGAATCATGCTGTGGCAGCAGGCCTTGGCCGCGGGTGAGGCCGCGTCGGCGAGGAAACTGGCGCGGGCGGGCCTCCGCGAGCTGGAGCGGCTGGACGAGGATTTCCGGCGCTACTGGCCGATGCGAAACAAGGGCACCACCGCGCGCAGCACACCTTTCCTGCGCTGGCGGATGGACGATTACCGCAAAGGCAAACTGCACTTCTCACCCGAGGCCGCGCAAGGAGTCGCAGCGAAACCCAATCCCGCCGCTTAAGTCGGCAGTGACCTGCGCTCAGGCCGCGCCCGGGCCGGGCCCGGGGAAAGCGAAGACCAATCAAGGGCGTCACGCCGATCCTTTGAATCCGGTCGTTGATTGTTCGTCTGGTTTCTTGTAACGATTGTCTAATTGAACGCAGCGATGACTTCGCAACCTATGAAAGATCATTCGAGCCACAAAAGTCCTCCGGCAAGCACCCGGCGCGATTTTCTCCGTCAGGCCGCCACCGCGGCGGCCGCCGTCGGGGCCGGCGCCTGGCTGCGCGCCCCCGTTTACGGCCAGAACCAGGCCCCCAGCCCCGGCCGGGTGCTTGGCGCCAACGACCGCATCAACGTGGCCTATGTCGGCACGGGAAAACAGGGGATGACCCATATCCGGCTGCAGAAAAAATTTGCCGCCGACAACAACATTGCGCAGGTGGCGGTATGCGATTTGTATCAGAAGAATCTGCAGGAGGCGCAGGCTTACGTGGGCTTGAAAGACGCCGATGCCTACCGCGACCACCGCAAGATGCTGGAGCGCAAGGACATTGACGCGGTGGTGATTTCCACGGTGGACAACTGGCATGCCCAAGTCAGCATTGACGCAGCCGAGGCGGGCAAGCATGTCTTCTGCGAAAAACCGATGACGCGGTATTTGGAGGAGGCCTTTGAAGTTTATGACACGATCAAGCGGACCGGGAAGGTTTACGTGATCGGGTCGCAGGGCTCGATGGACCCCAAATGGCACAAGGCGGCCGAATGGGTCAAGGCGGGCAAGCTGGGGCCGCTGGTCTGGGGCCAGGGCTCTTATTGCCGCAACAATCCGAAAAACAGCGAGTGGACCTACCCGGTGGACCCGACCGCCAACGAACAAAACCTGGATTGGTACCGCTGGCTGGGCCGCGCGCCAAAGATTCCATTCAACCCGAACCACTTTTTCAGTTGGCACAAGTTCTATGCCTACAACTCCGGCATCATCGGCAACTTGCTGCCCCACCGCTTCATTCCGCTCATGTTGGCCAGCGGCAACCCGGAATTCCCCCGGCGGGTCGTCTGCACCGGGACGCGGAAGGTGTCCACCGACCGCGAGATTACGGACACCACCCATCTGCTGGCGGAGTTTCCCAGTGGCTTGACGCTGGTGGTCGCCGGCTCGACGGTCAACCAGGTGGGGCTTCCCGAGATGCTGCGTGGCCGTCAGGCCACTCTCTACTTTGCCTCCCAGGGCAACAAGGTCGAGCTCAAACCCGAGTCCATCTTCAGCGAGGAGATTGATGCCGACACATTCTCGGATCCGCGCCCGACCGAACGGATTGAAGTCCTGGAGAAGCACTTCTTCGACTGCATCCGCTCGGGTCAGACGCCCATCGCCAACGTGGACCTGGCCTTCCGCTCCCACGTGGTTTTGTGCCTGGCCGAAATGTCCGAGCGGCTCGGTCTGGCGTTGTTCTACGACGAAAAGGCGCGCAAAGTCACCACCGGGGACGGGCGCGTGGTGCCGCCGCTGACCTACACGACCGCCGTGCCCAAACTCGGCTAGTGGCGGGTGGGACCATTCGCCGCGTCCGGCGCGGTCTCGCTTAGGCCGTGGATTTCTCGCTCGAGCTGTCCGCGAACAGTTCCTGAAGCTTTTGCCGCCGGAACGCAAAAATCCGGGTCACATCCCGCCGGACGAACAATCGTTCGACCAGCCAGCCGCCGGGCGGACGATACCTGACGTAATCCTCGACGCGCGTGCCGCCGTCGAGAGGCTCAAAGCGATGTTCGTGAATCCACAAAAGGTAAGGGCCGCGCCGTTGTTCGTCCACGAACCGGAATGGGGGTTCCCAGGCGGTGATTTCCGTCTGCCACCGAATCGGAAATCCGTGCAGGCGCAGCCGATAATCTATCACCGCCCCGGGCCGCATCAGGATGGGCAGGGGAGTCAGAATCTCGAAGCTCAGCCAGGGCGGTGTGATCGTTTGCAGATTGCCGGCGTCCGCGAAGAACCGGAATACTTCCTGGATGGGCCTTGGCAGCCAGAGGTCAGTCCGCAGGCTGAATGTGTGCATGGAGGCTGCTGTGCTTGACGATTGATGAGCGGCGCCCGCTTTGGCGATTCAGCAATGCTGTGCTACATGTCGGCATGAAAAGATTCTTTTCACGAAATCTTGATCCTCGCGGGCGGCTGGTTCGGGCTCTGGGAGGCACGGCTTTGATTGTTACCGGTCTGCTGGTGTCGCAGGAGGGCCAGTGGTGGTGTGTCGGGCTGGTGTCGGCCGGAGGATTTATCTTGTATGAGGCCGCGCGCGGCTGGTGCCTTTTGCGCGCCTGTGGCATTCGCACCCGGATTTGAATCGGTCCCCTTTCATTCGGGGGACCGTTTGGACCGGGCTTTTCGCAGATTCTCCAGGCAGGCGTAGAATTCACCCATGGTGCGAGGCTGCAAAGCCCCGATTTCATTCAGCGCCGCCTCGTAGGCCGGGGCGGCCCGTCCTCCCGCGAGGATGGCTGTTGCCGGGGGCAGGTATTGACGCAAGGCTCTGAGCTCGGCCGCAAGATGGGGGTCGTCCTCGGGGTACACCAGGCTGAGCGCGACCGCGCGGGCCTGGTTTTGGGCCGCCGCTGCCGCCAACTCGCCCGCCGGCAGACTGGGCCCCAAATACACCACCCGCCACCCCAAATCGTTTGCCCCGGCCGCAACCATGACCGCCCCCAATTCGTGCAGTTGGCCCGAGGGAGTTCCCACCACCAGGGTCGGGAGATTGCTCCCGGGCGCGAAGGGACGCGCGTTGCGGCCCAGAAAGCCCCTGATTGCAGCGCTGGCGAAATGTTCATGAGCCGCGAGAATTTCTCCGGCGCGCCACAGGTCGCCCACCCGTTGGGCCAGAACGCCGATGACCTTTTCCAAAAGGCCGTGCTGCCCGAAATGAATCAAGGCCTGCCCAAGGCGCTCATCCAACGCGCGGCCGTTCATTTCTTTTATTGCGGTCAGGCAATCCCGGACAAACTGCTCGGCTTTCCCGAGGCCTCCTTCGGGCGGCGCCTTGGACGACGCCGCCGCGGCCTCCGCCGCAATCTTCATTAAACGGTCAACCGGCAGGTCCGCAATCGTCCCAATACTGTGACCCGCCTGCGTCGCCTGCTTCAACAAGCCCAGCCTTTCCACATCGGCTTCCGAGTAAAGGCGACGGTTGGTGCCTGTTCGAGAAGGTTGAACCGCTTTGTATCGCCTTTCCCAAACGCGAATGACATGGGCGCTAAGACCGGTTTTGCGTGAGACTGCTTTGATTGAATGTCTGATTTCAGCCATTTGTTTAAACATAGACAAGTTTCAGACATCAGGCAAACCACAAACTGATAAAATCTTTCATGTCAAGGTCGCTGAATTGCACATCCAACAGAATGGCAACAGCATACAGAATAAGAAAAATATTCGACAATCCATTGACAGCAGATAAAGAATTAGACATATTATGGACATGATGAATCGCAACTACTTCGCTTCGCGGGCAGTCTTCGTGGCTGCACAACCGATTGACCTGGTCAGTTCATCCAGGCGCCTGGCAGCCAAGGAAAGCGGCCGGAATCGGCAGCGGTGCGGCAAGAACGCAAGGTCGAACTCGGTGCCGGCCGCTTTGACGGCGCGCAAGAACAGCCGCACCCCGAACACCGGCGAGAAAGGGCAGGGGAGGGTTGAGCTGAATTCCGGCGCCGAGAGCAGCTTGAGCGCACTGGAGGCGCTGACGCTTGCCATGTCTGCCCCGCTGGCCGAACCGGCTGATCGAGGTGAAGGCGCCAGCAGTTCGACACTGGCGGCCTTTCTCAGAGAGGCAGCGCGCGTGCCGCTGCTCACGCCGCTGGAAGAGGTGGCGCTGGCGCGGCGGATTCGCGCGGGTGACGAAGAAGCCCGGGAACGAATGATCTGCGCCAACCTGCGCCTGGTGGTGAAAATTGCCCGTGATTACGAACACTTGGGACTGCCCTTGCTGGACCTGATCAGCGAGGGCGCCATCGGGCTGATGAAGGCGGTGGAACGATTCAACCCGGCCAAGGGCGGAAAACTGTCCACCTACGGTTCGTGGTGGATCAAGCAGCAAATTCGCCGCGCGTTGGCCAACCAGGGCAGGACGATTCGGCTGCCCGTGCATGTCGAAGGCAAACTTTACCGGTTGGGGCGGGCAGAGGTTCGCTTGAGAGAGGTGTTGGGCCGGGAGCCGAGTGACGAGGAACTGGCGGATGAGTTGAACATGAAGCCGCGGCGGATCAGCCGGCTGCGGGAAGCGTCCGTGCGCCCCGCTTCTCTGGATGCCACCGTTGGAGAGGATGCCGACGGGAGCTTGGGCGAGCTGGTGGCGGACGAGCGGGCGAGCAACCCGTCCGAAGCCTTCGAACAGAACTCGGACCGGGAACTCATGATGCGGCTGCTGCCCCGTCTTCCCAAGCGGGAAGAAATGATCCTGCGGCTGCGGTTTGGGCTCAACGGGGGACCGGAAAAAACGCTGGAGGAGTTGGGAGAGGAGTTTGGCCTGACTCGCGAGCGAATCCGGCAGTTGCAAAACGATGCGTTTAGAAAACTCCGCGAACTGATGGAGAGCCCGGACGCGGAGCCAAAGGCGGCGTAAGTGACGCAGGCGGTACTTGACGCCAGAGGCTTCCTGCCTCAGGCTGAAGCTTGGCCAAAGTCAGCGGCAGGCTCAAATGGTGCGTAAAATCGCCGGGAACACCTGACGATGTTTTTGGCATCAACAAACGAGTATGGGTTCATTAAAGAAACGTCGCAAAGCTAAGATTAACAAGCATAAGCGGCGCAAGAAATTGCGCGCGCATCGCCACAAGAAGCGTACCTGGCAGAAGTAGTTCCCTGCTCGCGGGGGATTACCGCCTTTTTGAGCGTCATCCGGCCGGCAGCGGCCGGATGACGGTTTTTTAATATGTGGATTCGTGCATTGGCCTTGGGATGTGGTGTGGCTTTGACCCTGGCCATGGCGGGGGGGTGTGCATCGGCTTCAAGGACGGAGCGCGGGGGCAATGCGCCTGCCGCCCCCAAGCGCGGGGGCAAATCGGCTTTCCCGCCCGACGCATCGGTCGCGGCCCAGGCCCACTACGGAGCCGGCGTCATTCACGAAATGAATGGCAACTGGGACGCCGCGCTGGAGGAATACT
>ERZ795050.1603-NODE-1603-length-28294-cov-4.709019_pt1 | contig 28294 bp, 20 predicted proteins | sample MGYA00375134_ERZ795050 | MGnify/ENA primary metagenome ERZ795050 (study PRJEB30179, sample SAMN05720221) | activated sludge metagenome | isolation source: Anaerobic digester | place: Japan | collected 2015-05-26 ... | reverse complement strand
TTCCTGGAGGAATTTTATTAAAGTTTGCTTGAAAAGGTCGGGGTTTTCCACCATTACAGAGTGGCCAACATTATCGAATTCGACAGAATAAGAGTTTTTAAACTCGGCTTTTGTCTCGTCAACCATCTCTTTTGTAATAATTGTATCTTTTTTACCCCACATTATTAAGACGGGTTTTGAAAAGTTCTGGAATTTCCCTTTATAATTAAATCTTTCAAGAGATCTTGGATGTTCTGTATATGCAAAAGGAGCCATAAGCATGGCATCATCTGTTAGTTCATTTAATAAACCATAATCTTTTAGTTCAGGAGCAATTGCAGATAGTGCTTTATACATAAGATCACGGCTTGTTTTATACATCTCGATAATTGGGTAATGTTCTTCTGGGGTTTTAAGTCCAGTAACAGAACTACTGTCAACCAATACTATGGCTTGAGGAATCTCGGGATATTTACTTATAAAAGAAATGACGATGGCTCCCCCCAAACTATGCCCAACAATTATAGGTGATTTTAATGAAAGTTTATCTATTATTTTTTTCAAAATTTCTGCATAATCATCTATTTGAGCAGTTTTCATATGAGAAGATCTTCCAAAATTTGGCATATCAACTGCTATAGTTTTAAAATTTGGAATATCCATTACTTTTTTCCACCACCTTGATGAGCCAGTATTACCATGGACATACAATATTGGCTTTCCTTCTCCTTTTTCTACATAATATATTTTTAAATCGTCGATTTGTAAAAATTTACCATCCATAATCTTTCTCCTCTTAAAATATCTTATAATTGTAATGTAAGGGATCTGCAAATACCTGTGATAAGCCATGGTAAGTCCCCATGCAATGCCTCTTGGGAAAAATAGTGTAAAAAATATTAAAAGAAGTCCTATTATTACAGAAAGCCAGGGACCAAAACCACGGCTGAAGAAAAATCTTAAGCCAATTATAACAACTGCTCCTGCTAGACTACCATTAAGTGAAGCAAGACCTCCAATCATAATCATAGCAAGTAAATCAAGTGAGCGTGAAAGTCCAAAGTCAGATGCTCTAATATAACCAACACAATGTGCATATAATGCTCCCGCTATTCCACTAAAAAATGCACTTATCATGAAAGCAGATAGTTTGGACAATGAAGTATTTGTTCCAAATGAAATAGCCACTATCTCCTGATCTCTTACCATCTTCCACTTTATTCCAGATGGACTTTCAACTATATTTTTAAGTATTATCATAGATAGAGAAAAAATAAATAAAATGCTCAGGTAAGAATAAAACTCAGAACCCGATATTTTAGGAATACTTCTTATGCCATCATGCGCTCCAAAATAGGGTATAACTGAGACCAGTTGTTCTATCACTACACCAAATGCCATAGTAGCAATTGCAAGATAAAAACCCTTCATTCTAAGTGATGGAAAACCTATTATAAGTCCAAAAATAGATGCTATAAAACCTGATATTAATATCGTAAAATAAATTGGGATTCCAAATTTCATCGAAAGCACAGCACTAGTGTATGCCCCTATAGACATAAAAGCCGCATTACCTATTGAAACCTGCCCTGCAAAACCTGTTAATATGTTTAATCCCATTGCAGCTATACTAAATATCAATATCTGTGATAATATTATTAAAATAAAACTCTGATTCATAAAAATAAGACCAATTATAATGCCAAAAACTATATAAATAATGCTATTTTTTATATAAGACATACTAAACCTTTCCTTTATATTTTGCTCCAAAAATTCCAGTTGGTTTTATTATTAAAGTCACAATTATAATAAGAAGTATTATTGAAAGTTGTAAGTCAACTGAATTGATAGAAGAAATGCCAAACTTTATAAAAAGCTGGTCCAATCCCAAAATTACAAGTTTTTCAAGAACACCTAAAATAATTCCACCTATAAAAGCACCTATAAAACTTGAAAATCCACCGAAAACTGCTGCAGTAAAACCATAAAGCTGAAAATTAACAAGCATGATAGGATTCACCGTTGTTTTTGGTGCAACTAAAAAACCTGCAAATACAGCAGTGGAAATACCCAAAGCCCAGGCTAAACTATCTGTGAAATTCACATCTATACCGACGACTTTTGCACCAATATCATCTTCTGCCCTTGCAATAAGAGCAAGTCCTGGTTTTGTAATTTTTGAAAAAAGAATTATCAAAACAGAAACAAAAGTGGCAATTAAAAAATTTGCAAAATCATTACCAGGAATAATAATTGGAAAATTATCGGGATTTAGTTTCTGAGGTAAATAAATTAATTTTGGCGGAATTGAAAAAAGATCCTTAAAAAGAAGGGGTTGAGTACCCCATATAATAAGTGCTAATCCTTCGAAGATAAGAAGAACTCCAAGTGTTATTATCAACATTGAACTATGAGAAAGTCCTTTTACCTTTTTCATCAAAATCTTATCCATGAAAATACCAAGAAGTGCTCCGAACAATACCCCCACTAAAATTGCAAGAATAGGGCTTTTGGTTAAAACAAGAATTGTCCAGCCAACAAAAACTCCTATCATGCCCGAATTTCCATGGGCAAAATTCATGACTCCTGTTGTTCGATATATTAAAGATAGTCCAAGTCCTATAATTCCATATAGTGCTCCAGAAAATAACCCGAAAGTTATAGATTGCAATATCCTAACAAGCATTTTTGACTCCTAGATACCTAAGTATGCCTTTCTAACAGAATCTTCATTTAACAATTTCTTTGAATCACCTTCTATTACTACCTTACCATTTTCAAGTATATAAGCCCTATCGGCAAAAGAAAGAGCCTGATATGCGTTTTGTTCTATTAATAAAATTGATATCCCAAGCTTTTTTAATTCACCTAAAGCTAAATATACCTGATCAACTATTATTGGAGCAAGACCAAGGGAAGGTTCGTCCAGCATTAAAATTTTTGGATCTCCCATAAGCGCTCTTCCGATAGCAAGCATCTGCTGTTCACCACCCGATAAATATCCTGCTATCTGCTTTTTTCTTTCATTTAATTTTGGAAAAAGTTCATATACTATTTTTAACTGTTTTTTTATATTTCCTCTTGAAAATGAACCAAGTCTTAGATTTTCTTCCACACTTAAAGAAGGAAATATTCTTCTACCTTCAGGGCATAAAATCATACCATTTTTTACCCTTTTACTATAAGGTATTTTAGAAATATCCTGATCTTCAAAGAAAATCATCCCTTTTGCCTCAACAATACCGCAAATCCCATATAATAACGAACTTTTTCCAGCGCCATTTACACCAACCACTGTTACAACTTCTTTTTCTTTCAAGTTTAAATTAATAGATTTTACAGCTTCAATCTTTCCATAAGATACTGAAAATTTATTTATTTCTAACATCATAAGAATTCCCTAAATAAACTCTAATAACATCTTCATTTTTTGCTATTTCTTCAGGTTTTCCACTTGCAATAAACTTTCCAAAATCCATAACACTCACCACATCTGAAATCCTCATAACAAGATTCATATCATGTTCGACCAATAATATTGTTATACCCATAGATTTTAAGTTTAATAGAATCTGATCAAGCTCATTTTTTTCATCTGTATTTAAACCTGCTGCAGGTTCATCGAGAAGAAGTAGTTCTGGTTTACATGCAAGAGCCCTTGCAAGTTCAACCTTTTTTAAGATTCCATATGGCAAAGAACCTATATAAGAATTCATTCTATTTTGAATCCCAAAAATTTTAGCAACATCAAATGCAATCTCATCTGCATCTTTTAAGAATTTTGAATAAGATCGAAAAATCGCTGAAATTATATTTCCTTTATATCTATAGGTTATTGCTGCTACAATATTATCTTTTACGGTTTGATATGGTGAAAGTTTTAAATTCTGAAAAGTTCTAACTATTCCATAGTTTATTATTTCATATGGTTTTTTATCTAAAATATTTATATCATTAAATGTAATCTTTCCTGAATCTACATCAATTATTCGAGTAATAGCATTAAACAAAGTGGTTTTACCCGCACCATTAGGACCTATAAGCGCATGAATTGTTCCTTTTTCAACTAAAAGATTCATCTTATTTACTGAGACCAATCCACCAAAACTAACTGTTATATCACTACATTTTAGCATTATTTAACTCCCAAATCATATAAAAAAGCCACTGAAATCGATTTTATTAAATTTTTTTTAAGATCTCAGTGGCTTATAAAATTTTAAACTAATCCATTGTTATCCAATCAAATGCCTTTTCCAAAGTTCCATCTTCTTTAAATCTTAAAATATACATTGTTTGAACCCCTAATCTTGCTTTGTTTCCTTTAACATTTATTGGACCATAGCTAATCATAGGTGCTATTTTTCCAATCCATTTATCCATTGATTCTAAAGCTGAAATTAATTTTTCTCTTGTCAAATTTTTACCTGCTCTTTGTACTGCTTCTGTAAATATTTCTGCAGCAATCATACCTGCAACAGCATAGGCATTTGGAATTTCTCCTGCAAATGTTGCTTGATAGACCTTTATAAAATGAGCATTTGGATCAGTAAAGTCTACATTAACCCATGCTAAAGCCTCAACTCCAGCTGCGATATTTGCACCTGCAATTGCTGCAAAAGTAGGATCGGCATTAGAATAAGTCAAAAGATAATTTTGTTTGGTTAACCCAAATTGTTTAGCCTGTTTTACAAAATTTGATGATTGAGGCACAAATAGCATGACTATAACTGCATCAGCATTTGCTTCTGTAAGTTTGACAATATTTGATGAGAAATCTGTAGCAGTTGGCTCAATAGGTATTTCTGCTGCTAAAGTCATCCCTTTTTTAGAAAGAGTATTTTTCACAGAAGCAAGCTCTTCTTTTCCATCATCGGTATTCCTATAAACTATAGCTATCCTTTTTGCTTTTTTCTGTTCAACAAGATATTTTACCGCGATAGCTCCTTCTGTCGTATAATTTGGCTGAACTCCAAATATATATCTTTTTGGAGGTATCGTTAATATTCCAGCACCAGCTGCCTGATAGACATAAGGAACTTTTTGAGCTTCAACATAATCCATTATAGCAAGATTTCCAGGAGCACCAAGTCCACAGACCAAAGCAAATACTTTGTCAGATTCAACAAGTCTTTTTACCTCAACTACGGTGTTTGATGGATTAAATGCATCATCCGCAACTATAAGATTGATCTTTCGTCCATTAATTCCGCCATTTGCATTAACCCAGTTAAAATAAGCATCAAGACCTTTTTTGACTGGAACACCGATTGCAGCAACAGGTCCAGAAAGAGCCTGAAAAGAACCGATTTTGATTTCAGTAGCGGTAATACCGTTGGTATCACCAGGGTTAGCCTGTGAAAAAACTATTGTTACAGCAAGAAGAATCAGAATCGCAAGATAGACTTTTTTCATATATCCTCCTTATCCATCTTCGAAAAAAATAAAAACCAACTATCTTTATTTATTATTAACTTAACCCCATCTAATAACAGAAGCTGCCCAGACAAATCCAAGCCCTGCTCCAACAAGAACAATATTTGAATTTTCCTTAATTTTCCCTCTCGAAAGCCCAAGTTCTAAAGAAAGCAGTTGATCATTTTGACCAAGATGTCCATATTCCTCAAGATAAGTCGTTTTTTCTTCAGATAAACCTAATTCCTGTAAAATCATGTTGTGAGCAGATCTTTTAAAATGAAGAATTGCAAGATAATCAATATCTTTTCTTGTTAACCCACCCGACTTTTCTAAAGCATTATCTATGACCTTAAAGAAATTTGGTAAAGTCTTTTCATTAAGTTTTTTCTTAAACTCTTCTTCATCATAAACTACAAAATGAGCCTTTTTTAAATCTTCTTCTCTTACAGGCCAGCTTTTAGATCCAAAAACAGGGAAAACACAATCTGTTGAAAATGAACCATCACCAAAAAATGCTGAACCCAGGACTATGTTTTTATCATAATTTTTCTTAAGAATTGCAGCTGCTCCAGAACTTCCTATATCTAACATGAATCTTGTTGTAGGCTCACTTAAATCTATAAGATCATTATTTCTATAACCAGAAACAAGCAAAACAGTATTTAAATCATCTTTTGTCATCATCATAGATTTAGCAACATCCAATGCCATCATGAAGGAACCACACATCCCTTCCATATCAAAACTCCAGGCATTTTTTGCCCCTATTCTATCTGCAACATATAAACCTGCAAGCCAGCAAGGATAATCTTTATGCTGCGCTCCAAACCAGATAATTAGATCTATTTTTTCAGCAGATATATTTGCTCTTTGCAAAGCAATTTTCGCAGCTTTTATAGCCATTTCAGCAGTTGTTTCTTCTTCGCTTGCAATAGGCTTTTTTAATAATCCAAATTTTTCTTTTATAACATCTTCTGATATTCCAGTTTTAATAGATATCTGATTAGCTGTCATAAAATTTTTTGGAATATATACACCTGTTGATAATATACCTATATTCATATCTCTACCCTATGCTGCAATATAAAACTATTCAATTTACAAATTAACTTATAAAATCTCTTAAAAACTATATTTTATAGGTGAATCATCTCTCAATTTATTCATTTAAATAAGATTTAAATTTTAATTGTCAAGAGAATTTTTAAATATTTTTCAATTTTTTATATATTTTTTTAATTCTTTATCACAAATATTTTATTACATTTTTGTCGATTATTATTGAATTTTGTTTTTAATAATTATTTTGCTGTATTATTTTATTCTGAATATTTATATTTTATATTAATTTTTATAATTATTCAAAATTCAATTAAAGATATTTTTTTAATTTTCCTTAAAATTTTTCTTGAAAAATAAATAAATTAAATTATTATTAAATTGTCATGTGATTCACTTCTCAATTGATTTATATTTTATTTAATGTCATGTGGTTTTATATGTTATTTAATTTCTTTATTTGATAATTGTTAAAAATAGATTATAAGAAGATTTATTATTTATGAAAAATTTAGAAAAAAGATTTTCTAAGAATTTAGAAGCAGATTCCTTTAATAAAATTATAAATTCGGCTATAAATCTTTTTTCCAAAAAATGGTATTCATCTGTATCTGTTGCTGAAATTTGCAGAAAAGCTAAAGTCTCAAATGGACTTTTTTATCATTATTTTAAGGATAAAGAAGTTCTTATTAAATATATTCTTGAACAGACTGTAAATGAAATCAAAAATATTCTTTTACAGGTCAATGGTAAAGATCTTGATGAAAAAATAAGCAAGCTAATAGAATACCTTTATAATTATACTATCAATAATAAAGAATTAATTTTAGTTTTTCGTGAAGGACAATATAGATATTTTGAATATGAAAGAAGGCTTTTCAAGATCTATTATGAAACATTAAAAAGAATTTTGAATAAAGAAATTTCACTTTCTACTTATATTTTTGTATTTGGTGGTATTAGATGGATATGTATTAGAAAATCCTTGTATGGATCAAATATATCAATAGAAGATGCAAAAAATATTGTATTAAATGGAATTTTTAATGATTTAAATTTTGATTTAAATAAAATTTTAAGTATACCAATAAAATTTCCAGATTTTAATTTTCCTTTACAAAGCAAAGAAAGACTTATTGATTCTGGAAAACCTTTATTTGGTGAAAAAGAATATTTTGAAGTAAATATACACAATATAACTGAAAAAGCCAATCTGGCTTCGGGATCCTTTTATAAATATTTCGAAAGCAAACAATCTTTTTTCGAGTTTTTAGTCGAATTATCCGGCAAACAGATAAGACATTTTATCAATGAAAATTTAGGTGAAAATTTAAATAGACTAGAAATTGAACTTAGAGGAATTTTCCTGTTTTTAAATTACTTAAAATTCGATAGAAATTGCTACAATATTGTAAGAGAAGCAGAATTTGTTGCTCCACACAAAGCAAAAGAATATTATCAAGCTTTTTTCGATGGGTATAAAAAGCAAATTGATCATTTCAAGGTCAATCAGAATTATCCCAAAAGCTCTTTATATAATGAAACTTTAATAGAATTCTTACTTGGAATATCTCATTATTTTGGAATAGAATATGCATTTGATAATAGTAATATAGATCTTGTTCAAACATTAAATGAACTTGGTAATTTACTGAAAAAAGGATTAAAAAATTAAAAATATAAAATAAAGAATAAAAAAGGATCTAACCTATGAGAAAAATTTCTATATTGGGCTCTGGTAGTTATTTTCCGGCGGAACCAATCGATAATGATGAACTTATGAAACTTGCAAATATTACATTTGATAAAGATAAATTGGAAAATGTTATTGGAATTAAGAAAAGACATATTGCAAAACTTAGAAATCTAGATGAAACAACTGCAGATTTTGCAGAAAAAGCAAGCTTAAATGCCATCAAATCCGCAAATATAAAACCAGATGAAATTGATTTAATTATAGTTGCAACAGATACCCCAGAATTCATAAGTCCTGCTACTTCTATTGTCTTACAAGGAAGAATTCAGGGTTATCAAAGTAGCACTATGGTATTTGATGTTGGTGCTTCTTGTGCAAGTTTCGTAACCGCATTTGATACTGCTGCAAGAATGATGAAATGCAATCCAAACATTAAAAATGCTCTTGTAGTAGGTGTTTATAATATGACAAGATATGTAAGAGATTCTGATGCTTTTGGTTGGTCAATTTTTGCCGATGGTGCTGCTGCTTTTATTCTTGGAAACTTAAAAGATAATAAAAGCATAGATTCAAAAGATGATGAAAATAATATTTTTAAGATTTCAGATTATATTGATTCCCAATTTATTTCAGATGGAACTCAATGGAATTTTATAGGTGTTTATGCAGGAGGTACTAGAAAAATAATAAATAAGGAAATTTTAGAGTCAAATAGCTATGGTCTTGAACTAATTCAACGACTTCCCCCTGATAGAAATATAAAGCTATGGCCTCCTCTTGTTCAATTTCTTTGTGATAAGACCAATGTAAAGATAGAACAGATTGATCACTTTATTTTTACTCAAATAAACAAAAGTGTAATCATCGAAGTTATGAAAATACTTGATCAACCAATTGAAAAAGCAATAATGGTAATGGATAAATATGGATACACTGGTTCAGCATGTGTACCAGCTGCTTTTGATTATGCAGTAAAAGAAGGAAGAATTAAGAGAGGTGATATGGTTTTATTTTGCGCAAGTGGTGCGGGTCTTGCTGTTGGAGCAAATATCTTTATCTATTAGAAATCTTTATATGGCAAAAAGATAAAAATAAAAAGAAAAAGAAAGATAAAAATAAAAATAAAATAAAAAAATAAAAAGAAAATGAAAAAGAAAATTCATAATAAATTTTTGAAAATTATAAAATAAAAAAATAAAATAAAAATGGGGGATTTATGAATAGATTTGAAGAAATTTATAAATCAAAATTAAGATCAATAGAAGAAGCGATTCAATGTATTCAAAGCAATTTCGATGTAGTTGTAGCCCAATGTGCAAGTGAACCTCAAGGGACTATGTCAAAGCTTCACTTAATTGCCGATCGAGTTGAAAATGTTAGAGTTTTCTCAGTTTTGACATTAAAACCTTATGATTTTTATATGAAGCCAGAAATGAAGGGACACTTTGAACTTGCAAGCTGGTTTCATGCTCCAGGAAGTCGTGAAGCTCTTAAAAAAGGAATTGGTACTGTAACTTACGTCCCAAATATGCTTCATCGAGCTGCTACAGATAGAATTCATGCTCATGCTCCAGAGGTTTTTATAGGAACTTGTACACCTATGGATAAAAATGGTTTTGTAAGTCTATCTCTTGGAATTACCTATGAAAAAGATATACTTGAGCATGCAAAATATGTTATCTTAGAGGTAAATCCAAGATTACCTAGAACTTTTGGAGATACTCATGTCCATGTTAGTCAGGTCACTTATTTTGTTGAACATGAACAGGAAGTACCGACTCTGCCTGAACCACAACCAAGCGAAATAGATTTAATAATCGGTAATTACATAGCAGAACTTGTAGATGATGGATCGACAATCCAACTTGGTATAGGAGGAATTCCAAATGCAGCTGCACTTGCATTAAAAGATAAAAAGGATTTGGGAGTTCATACAGAAATGATGGTGGATTCAATGATGGAATTATATGAAATTGGGGTAATAACAAATGCGAAAAAAACATTGAAAAAAGGGAAATTTGTTTGTACATTTGCTATGGGAAGTAGAAAACTTTATGATTGGTTAGATGAAAATGTTGCGGTTGATTTTGAAAGAGGTTGCTGGGTAAATAATCCTTATATAATATCGCAGAACTCTAAAATGGTTTCTCTTAACACCTGTTTAATGGTGGATTTTACAGGACAGGTAGCAAGTGAATCAATCGGGATAAATCAATATTCTGGAACAGGTGGTCAATCAGATACAGCTCAAGGAGCAGTTGCTGGCTTCGATGGACTTGGTAAATCAATTATTGCTTGCTATTCTACTGCTAAAGATGGACAAATAAGTACAATAGTGCCAACATTACCAGAAGGAACTGCTGTAACACTTCATAGATCCTTCGTTGATTATATTGTTACTGAAAATGGAATAGCTAAATTAAGAGGAAAAACAGTAAAAGAAAGAACCCTTGAACTTATTAATATTGCATCTGATAAATTCAAAGATGAACTTATCGAAAAAGCGAAAAAAATGGGTTATATTTAATTTATTTTGTAAATTTTTCATTTTATTTTATAATACTTATAGTAGGAGGAAAAGATGGCTAATATCTACATTATTGGTGCTTATAATACAAAATTTGGAAATTTTGTTCAAAAAAATAAGGAAACTGGAGAAATTAAAGACACAAAATCAATTTATGAACTTTTGATCGAAGCTGGTAAAGGTGCAATAGAAGATGCCGGGATTTCTGCTGATGAAATAGATGCGGTTTGGGTAGGCTCATGCGCTCCTGGAATGTTTGCAAATCAAGAACATTTAGCTGCAACTGCTGTTGAAATCGCTCCCGAATCATTTAGATTTAAACCAATGACAAGATGTGAGGATGCATGTGCATCAGGTTCGGTCGCAATTTATGATGCTATCTATGCGATTGAATCTGGTAGAATAAATACAGCTTTAGTTGTTGGCGTTGAAAAAATGAATTTACTTGATACTAAAGGTGTAACTCATGCCCTTGCAACCTGCTCTTACTGGCCAGAAGAAGGTGCAAAAGGAATGACCTTCCCTGGCCTTTTTGCTGAATATGCAAAGGGTTATCAAAAACAATATAAAATTGATGATGCTACATTAGCTAAGATGTTTGCATCTGTTGCTGCATTATGTTATAGAAATGGTCTTGAAAATCCTTTAGCTCATTTTGGTAAGGGCGGTCCTTCAGATAAACTTGGACTTACAACTGCTGAAGCAATACTAAATCTTCCTCCAGAAAAAAATCCGATGATAGCAGAACCACTAAAACTTCATGATTGTTCGTTGATTACAGATGGTGCTGCAGCTATAGTAATAACAAAAAAAGATATAGCAATGATGAAAAAAGAAAAAGCAGTCAGAATTGCTGGTATTGGGCATGTAGTTGAAAGGATACCAATTTCAGTAAGACCTCAAATGTATAGGCTTGATGCTGCGAAACTTGCTGTTAAAAAGGCTTTGGATGAAGCAAAAATTAAATCAAGTGACATCAACATTGCTGAAGTTCACGATTGTTTTACGATAAATCAACTTCTTTGCACTGAAGCTCTTGGTTTTTCTGAAGATGGAAAAGCGGGTTATGATTATTTAAATGGAAGATTTGGTCCAGATGATAAGGTATCAATCAACCTCTCTGGTGGATTAAAAGCAAAAGGACATCCAGTTGGAGCGACAGGTGTTTCAATGCATGCACTTTTGTATAAACAATTGATTGGTCAACCAATAGGTGCTACTCAAAAAACAAGACCAACTATTGCTGCTACATTAAATGTTGGTGGAAGTGCTGTTACAAATTGCGTAAGTATTTTGATAAAAGAATAAAAGATAATAAGTGGTGGTATATTAAATGACCCCCGGTCTTAATTACCCGGGGGTCGCATTTTTAATAAAGATATAGGTTTTTTGATTATTTAAGTTTTTAATATTTACCATTTAAATTTTTTTGTTCCAACTTTGTAATTTTAAGATAGATAAAAAGTATAAGTTAAACCAATTCCTATCTTAAATGAATTTAAAAATAATCCCATTCCATTTGCGATAATATCAGCTATTATAGCTGCTAAAAAATTATCGGCATCTACCGTCATAACTGGAATAGATGTCCAGATCATACCTATCAATATATTTATATTTAAAGCACCTTTTTCTGTCTCAGTTTGAATTAAATCAAACCTAATTCCAAAATAAGGATAAACTGTATCTTCAAAAGTAATCATACCTTCTTTTGGACTGGGTATAATATTATATGTTATACCGCCTTCAAAATAAAATCTTCTGATAGCAAATCGAATAAATGCATTTAAATATAGATCTTCATAATTAAAATTATATAATGCATCCATACCGACTCCAAGTCCAAACCATCCTCCAAAATAATGTAGATATGAAATATTTGCTAAAATATTATTTGGAGTTATTAAAGAAGGTGCATAGCTTAAACCTATACTTAAGAATGAACCTTCGAAAGTCTGCTGGGCAAAAGTCATTTTACTTGCTAAAAATATTAATATAATGAAAAGAAGAAAAATAATGATATTAAAATATCTTTTCATTTTTTCCTCCACTTTTATTATTAATAGCACAAAATCTGAAATAATCATTTTAAGGTTCCTTTTACTACTATATAGTCATAAACACCTAATAAATCGGAAGGTCTTAAAGGAAGATTTATATTATAATTATTTTGAAAAAAGTAATTTATAAAGTTAAATTTTAAAATTTCACTTACTGGAATTCGAATCTTTACCTTAATTGCTTGTCCATAAGGGGTGTAACCTTTGAATGTAGAAACTTTTTCATAACTTATATTTAATATATCATTTATAAATATTTGAGATCCTGCGGGCATAGTAAAAGACCATATACTTGAATAGATTTCAATCTCATAATCTTTAAATCTTTTATTTTCAGATTGATTCAATATCTTAAAAAACTCACAATTTTGTAATTTTATATCTTTTAGCTCTTCTATAATATATATATCATTTTGAACATTTACTTTTCCAAGTGAAAGAATAGATTTATGCCATGGATTATTTGAATATTTTGCTTCATTATAAGGTAAAATAATGGATAATTCAGAAGTATCTAAATCTTTTTCAATATTCATTGAGCTAAGCATCGGTCTATCTTGATTAAAATTGTAATTATTTATAATAAGAATAGTAAATGTTATTAATACTAAGAATAAAAATATTGTTACTATTTTTTTGTCATATTCTTTAACTTTATTGTAAGCTCCCATGAATATAGGAACAATTGGAAATAGTCCAATAAAAGTAAAAGCTATATTTTTTAAACCAAGAGATATATAGGTTAAATATGAGAAAGGAAGTCCAACTGAAAAAGCTAATATTGAAGGAATAAAATGAAAAAGATAATATAAATTTTCTTCTAGTTTGCTATTATAAAACTTAAATAATAAAATTATTATAAAAATAAGCATAAAAGTAAAAGATTGAAGAATAAAAATTAATGAAATACCAGGCACAAATTTTATAACAATCATTGATAATATAAAACTAAAAATTGAAGATGCTATGTAAAATGAATAGAAATTAATAAATTTACTATACCGACTGGCAATAAGTTGAATTATGAGTAAAGCGATGGCATAAATAAAAATAAAGTATAAATGCTCATTGTACGGTGTAATATAAAAAACATTTGTAATAGGGAATAATACAAAAGTTACAAATTTTGCCAGAAACAATAATAATCCAAAAAGGATAAAAAAGATTAGATTTTGAGAAAGAGAAATAAAAAATTCTTTAAGTGAAAATATATTTTTAATAATTGAAAAAATTATAAAAAATAAAATTATAATAAGTAAAGCTAAAAGTAAAATAAAATAAAATGTTTTTGAAAATATCAACAGCCTTCCAAATAATGAAAAATAGATGTAAGGATTTTTATCTTTATTAAAATAATTTTCGTTGTTGGTTTTATTTCCAATTTTATCATTATTTTTTTCATCATTAGAAATTTGCTTATAATTATTATTATTTGAAAAATTAAAATTAGAAAAAGCATTTATAAAATTATAAATTTTTAAGTTTGTTTCAACTATAGAATTTTTACTTAAATCTTTTATATTATCAAGAAAACTATGATAAACTATAGAATTTTGAAGAAAAGCGAAGTTTAATCCATCTATTTTTTTGTTTAAAAAAGGAGTGAAATCAGTACTATTTGGCATTCTTTTATAAATATCATTGGCAAAAGAAAAACCTATGATCTTTTTATCAAATTTTGAATATTGTTTTATTATTTTTCCATTTTTATCATTCGATTGAAATAAAATATTTTTGCCTTTATTTCCTCTTGCATCAAGATTTAATACAAGTGATATTTTATCAATTTCCTCATAATTTTTAGTAAAATATTCAGCACCTAAAAGGCCTATTTCTTCAGCATCTGTAAAGATAAATATAATGGAATTTAAGGGGATAATTCCTTTTTTAATATCTTTACAAATCTTTTCAAAATTAGCAAGATTTGAAGCTACTGCAGTTGTATTATCTGCTGCTCCTGGTCCAAAAGGAACAGAATCATAATGGGTAACTATCGCAATTTTATCTTGGGTTTTACCTGGGATTTCTACATAGATGTTTTCAACAATTGCAAATACAGTTTTATAACTAAAATCAGATAGTTTTTCATTTTTTATTAAAGGACCTTTTTGTAAAATTGCTTTGTAACCATATTTTTCTATAGTTGAGATTATATAGTTTTTTACATTTTCTTTCTCAAGACTGCCATAATTATGAGGCTTTTCTGATATTTTATTAAGATGATTTAAACTTGAATCATAGATTTGCTTTAGTTCTACATTCAAATTTTTATCTGATTCTGGAATCAATTGGCTAAAAGATAGTAAAATTATGACTAAAAATATTAAACAACCTGCCAGCCAATAAGGATTTAAAGATTTTTTCATAAAATCCTCTATTTATAATCTATTCCCAGTATTTTTTAATCCTATTAGCAAGTTCCTTCCTGTATTTTTCAAAATTTGTTATCGGATTTAATGCTATTCCTTCCTCACATGCTGCTTTAGCGACAGCAACAGCTTCATATTCGATGACCCTTGGATCAAAAGGTTTTGGAACTATATAATCAGGACCAAACTCAAAATGCTGTCCATTATACGCCTTTTCCACAATCTTTGGTACAGGAAGTTTTGCAAGTTCTGCTAATGCATAAGACGCAGCCAATTTCATATTTTCCGATATTCTTTTTGCTCTAACATCCAGGGCACCTCTAAAAATGAAAGGAAATCCAAGAACATTATTTATCTGATTTGGGTAATCAGATCTACCTGTAGCCATAATAATATCATTTCTAGCTTCTTTAGCAGCTTCATATGAAATTTCAGGGTCTGGATTTGCCATGGCAAAGACTATTGGATTTTTATTCATACTTTTAAGCATCTGCTGAGTTACACAATCTTTTACTGAAACTCCTACAAAAACATCTGCTCCTTTTAAAGCATCTTCAAGGGTTCGATTATTTGTATTGGCTGCGAACTCTTCTTTTTCAGGGCTCATACCTTCTTTTCTTCCTTTATATATGACCCCTTTACTATCACACATTATTATCTGCTCTTTAGTAAGTCCCAATCTGATAAAATGTTTTGCGCAAGCAATACCTGCAGCTCCCGCGCCATTGAAAACCACTTTAATATTCTCTATCTTTTTGCCCGTAATAATTAAAGCATTCAAAAGTCCCGCACCAGAAATTATTGCAGTTCCATGCTGATCATCATGAAAAATAGGTATAGAACATTTTTCAATAAGCTTCTGCTCTATATAAAAACACTCTGGAGCCTTTATATCTTCAAGATTAACCCCTCCAAATGTAGGTTCTAAAAGTTTAACAACTTCAATTACTTTTTCTGGATCATGAGTATCTATTTCTATATCAATGATATCTATATCTGCAAATCTTTTAAATAATACACCTTTTCCTTCCATTACTGGCTTACTCGCAAGAGCACCTCTATCTCCAAGACCTAAAATAGCAGTTCCATTTGATACTACTGCAACAAGATTTCCTCTATTTGTATACTTAAAGACATTTAAAGGATCTTTTTCTATCTCCAAAACTGGAGCAGCAACTCCAGGAGTATAAGCAAGAGAAAGATCAACTGCTGTTTTACATGGTTTTGTTAAAAGTGTAGCAATTTTTCCTGGTTGTCCCATTTCATGATATTTTAAGCTTTCCTCTTTTAAGTTTTTAATAAATTGCTTTTTCATCTTAACCTCTTATTAATTTTTTTATTAATTTTTAATCTTTATTAAAATGGAAAATCAAATTGCTTTAAATCATATTTTGCTATAAGTTCTTTTATCTGTTTTTGAAGTACTGGATCAATTGGAACTCCTTTGTCTTTCCTATAAAGGTATGCATCATGCTCTTTTTCACCAGCCGTCCAGATCCTTTCAGCCCCTGGCATTTTCTTTGAATTTCTAAGTTTTCTCATAATATCACCAGAAGTCTTTTTGAAGCTTTCAAGATCCACAAAATTTTCAATATTAATGGCAATAAAAAAGTGCCCTAATTTATATGGTATCTTTTTACCATTTTCATCATATCCTAAAAGACTTTTCAAATATGCCCCTTGAGCTAAAGCTGCTGATAGGACTTCAACTACAACCGCATAACTATAGCCTTTATATCCACCGCCATCTTCACCTATTCCACCAAGAGGAGTTAATGCTGCTCTTCCTTTTATTAAGTCTTCAAGTACAACATTTGGATCGGTTTTTGATTCTCCATTTTCATCTATTACCCATCCCTTTGGCATTTCTTTACCAAGTCTAGCATAAACCTCGATTTTGCCTCTTTGAGTTATTGAAGTTGCACAATCTATGCAAAATGGAAACTCTTCATCAGTTGGAAATGCTATGGTAAGTGGATTTGTTCCAAGCATATTTTCAACTCCAAAAGTTGGGGCAATCGAAGGTCTTGCATTTGTTCCTGTGATACCTATCATTCCATTATCACTTGCCATTAAAGCATAATAACCTGCTATACCATAGTGATTTGAATTTCTTACAGCAACCATACCCATACCGTATTTTTTTGCCTTATCTATAGCAATTTTCATAGACCTATAACCAATAACCTGCCCCATTCCATTTTGTCCATCTATGACTGCTGTTGTAGGAGATTCCTTAACTATCTCAAAAGTTGTCTTTGGATTAATAATACCATCATTTATTCTATCTATGTAAATTGGTTTAAATCTTCCAATACCATGAGAATCTATACCTCTTTTATCTGATGTTATAAGTACATCTGCGCATATTTTAGCATCTTCTTCTGGCACACCTACTTTTTTGAAAACTTCAATCATGAAATTTGTTAATTTATCAAAATCAACCCAGACACAATCTTTGTATAATTCTTCATAATTCATAAAAAACTCCTTTTCAAAAAATATTTTATTAACATTAAAAATTTATTTGAATTAAATTTAGTCTATATAACAAAAATTGCATTACTTTTTTACTTCTTTTTATCAATTTAATATTATTTCTACTAATTATTTTAATAATATTATTTTAATAATATTTAATTTCAGTTCAATGATAATAAATGTTAATAAAAGCTAAAAAATGCCAAAATTTAATTTAAAAATTTAAATTAATTAGTTAAAATTAAATTTTAATTTTTATTTTTTCTAATTTAAGAAAAATATTTTTCCAGAACCTAAAGCCAAAAATGCTTCCTAACACAATAAGGAAAAATATTTGACAAAGATTTTTTGTATAATAAAAATATGTTAAAAAACTTTTATAGAAAAGATCAAAACTATTTATGATCAGAGGTGATATAAAGAAGAATATTAGAGTCTTTCAAATAATAATTAAATATTAGAGAAGATTTTAGAGAATTTTGAAGGTTTAAAATTTGAATATCTTTAAAAAAATATATTTTACACTAAATCAGGTTGTAAAGGTCTTTAAATTCTATTATGGGATAGAACTAAATAGAAAATTTATATGTAAAGTTAATAAGGTATGAGAAGATAAAAAGTATCAAAAAAAAGAATTAAAAAGTTCCATTGAAACTCTGTTAAGTTTGTTAAATAAAAAGAAACAAATGATAATAAAAAAAAATGAAGTTGATGCAATTGATTTTAATGGATTAGAGATATTCGATTATACAGCAAAACCTAATGAAAAATCATCGTTTGCGGTTATTAAAGTTAAACCTGATATTAGTCATCAATTATCATGGTCAACAAGGTCTGATAAATATTATTATATTTTAAATGGTTCTCTTGAATTTTATATAGATGATAAAAATATATCATTGAATTAAGGTGATTTTGTATAATTAAAAAAGGAGAAAAATTTAAATATAAAAATATTTCAGAAAATACTGGTGTTTTAATTTTAATACATACCTCAAATTTTATTTTAGAAAAAGAGATTTTTGAGTAACTCTTTGAAATGGTAAGGTACTTCTTACAAAATCGGTTTGGTTGTGTCTTGCTAAAAAACATCCTTAGTCTTCAGCAAAGATTAAATATCCATCTGGGTAGATAACTTTTGATTCCCATATCTTCTTGACTTCTTTATTTTCTTTATATATATTTGGTTCAGTAGTTTTTTATTGACCATCAGATGTATTTTTATAGTTGTCTTAATTAAGACTATACATACCAATTTTTTCAATGTTTGATTCAATATTTTTACACTTTTAAGTATGTGAAAACTGAACAAAAATATTAAATTTTATAGGAGTCAAAAGATGAAAGATACCGTTATTGTTAATCTATCTAATCGACATATCCATCTTTCACAACAGGATCTTGAAACTCTATTTGGTGAAGGCTATCAACTTAAAAAGATTAAAGATTTACTTCAACCAGGACAATTTGCAGCAGAAGAATGTGTAAAACTTGTTGGTCCAAAAGGTGAATTTCCAAAAGTCAGGATTTTAGGTCCCACAAGAAATCAAACTCAATGCGAAATAATGTATTCTGATGCTTTTGTTTTAGGAATTGAACCACCAGCAGTAAAAGAATCTGGGGACTTGAAAGGGTCATCCCCAATGACAATAGTAGGACCAAAAGGGAAACTTGAATTAAAAGAGGGATTAATAATAGCTAAAAGACATATACATCTTGATCCTAAAACCGCTGAAGAGATGGGCTTAAAAGATAAACAGGTAGTATCAGTTGAAGTTGGAGTCGAAGGAAGAAAGACAATTTATAAAGATGTTGTAATCAGAGTAAAAGACTCATTTTTACCAGAATGCCATCTTGATTTTGATGAAGGAAGTGCTGCTTCAGTAAAAAATGGTGATATAATAAAGGTCATCAAGTAGCTAATTCAGAATAAATAAATTTTAAAACTATAACCAGAGTAAACTTTATTTTTTTAAAATATTACTAAAAGTAAAAGTGACTCCTTTTTTTATTTTTGAAATATCTTATTCATACAAGCTATTTATTAGATTTATTTACAACAGGTATTTTTTAACATCAACTTTTTCTAATTTTTTTATCTTCTAATTTTCTAATTTTTTATTTTTTTTGTTTTTTTTATTCAAATTATATTGTCTTTTTTATTTAAAATTATTATTATTTTACTGTATTTTTTATTTCAAGTATTTTTATTTCAAAGATACAAAAACTTTTTATAAAAAAAGGAGCAAAATGATGGCAAGATATGTTATAGTTGGCGGTGTGGCTGGAGGGGCTACTACTGCAGCAAGACTTAGAAGAATCGATGAAAAGTCTGAAATAGTCTTATTCGAAAGAGGGCAATATATTTCTTATGCAAACTGTGGTCTTCCCTATTATATTGGAGAAACTATTAAAGAATGGGATAATTTATTTGTTCAGACTCCTGAGTCTTTCAATGCAAGATTCAATGTAGATGTCAGAGTAAATCATGAAGTTATAAAGATTGATCCTCAAAAAAAAGAAGTATATTTTAAGAATTTATTGTCTTTAGAATCAGGTAAAATCTCTTATGATAAATTGGTTCTTTCTCCAGGCGCAGATCCATTTAAACCTCCTCTACCTGGAATTGATGATCCAAGAATTTTTACATTAAGAAATCCAAAAGATACATTGAATATTAAAAATTATATTAAAGATAAAAAGATTAAAAAAGCTGTAATTGTCGGAGCAGGTTTTATAGGTCTTGAGATGGCTGAAAATTTATATAATCTTGGTCTTCTTGTTACTCTTGTAGAAATGGCTCCGCAGGTTATGCCTCAGGTTGACTTTGAAATCGCATCTGAGATTCATCAACACTTAAAAACAAAGGGAGTAGAATTCTACTTAAATGATTCTGTTGCAAGTTTTGATAATAAAGAAGAAAAAATTGGTATTAACTTAAAAAGCGGAAAAACAATTTACTCTGATATGGTTATACTTTCAATTGGAGTAAGACCCGAATCAAACCTAGCAAAAGATGCGGGTTTAAAAATTGGGCCAAGAGGAGGAATTCTTGTCAATGAATATTTACAGACAAGTGATCCTGATATTTATGCAATTGGAGATGCTATAGAAGGGAAGCATTTACTTTTGGATGAGAACGTACCTATACCATTGGCTGGACCTGCAAATAAGCAGGGAAGAATTGTAGCAGATAATATTGTATTTGGTCCAAAAAGAAAATATATTGGTTCAATTGGCACTGCAATTGCAAAAGTTTTTGACTTAACAGTCGCTTCCACAGGTCTTTCTGAAAAGACAATAAAACAAAAAGGGATAAATTATGATAAAATAATAATTCATGTCTCCTCACATGCGGGCTATTATCCAGGAGCACTTCCTCTTACCTTAAAATTACTATTTAACAAAGATAATAAAAGGATATTGGGAGCACAAATTGTTGGTTATGAAGGTGTTGATAAAAGAATAGATGTAATGGCTGCATTAATTCAAAAGGATGGAACTATAGAAGATATGTTAAATTTTGAACATGCCTATGCTCCTCCCTATTCATCAGCTAAAGATCCGATAAATATTGCGGGCTTTGTTGCTGAAAATGTATTAAATGGCAACATGAAGCAGATTCACTGGCATGATTTAATCTCTATGGATAAAAATTCCATATTTTTACTGGATGTTAGGACAAACGAAGAATATTCTCTTGGAACAATCCCAGGCGCGGTAAATATACCTGTCGATGAGCTTAGAAAAAACTTAAATAGAATACCTAAAGATAAAAAGATAGTTATTTTCTGTGGTGTTGGGCTAAGAGGCTATGTTGCTTATAGAATTCTTGCTCAAAATGGTTTTGAAAATATTTATAATCTTTCTGGTGGTTATAAGACTTATGAACATATTACTCAAAAGCAATCAAATGAAGATATTTTTGAAAAAGATTATATAGGAAAAGATGATATAATATACCAATCAAATCCAATGGCTCAAAATTTACAAAATCAAATTATTGAAAGAAATGATTTAAAAGAAATTGTAACAATCGACGCTTGTGGTCTTCAATGCCCTGGTCCAATTCTTAGACTAAAAACCACATTCGATAATTTAAACCCCGGTCAAATAGTTGAAGTCAAGGCAACTGATCCAGGTTTCAAAAAAGATGTTTCAGCCTGGGTAAATCTAACCAAAAATACACTTATCTCATTAACTGAAAGTTCGGGTATTATAACTGCAAAGATTCAAAAAGGAATGGCTTTGATGAGTCCATCTGTTTCACAATCATTGGCTAAAAATCAATCTATAAGTAATTTAAATGATTCTACAATAATTGTATTTTCAGATGATATGGATAAAGCATTGGCTTCTTTTGTTCTTGCTTTAGGTGCTGCAAGTACTGGAAGAAAAGTCACCATGTTCTTTACTTTCTGGGGTTTATCAGTTATCAAAAAAAGAAAAAAATCAAAGGTTAAAAAAGATTTCATGGGGAAAATGTTTTCACTAATGTTACCAAAACATTCGGGTAAACTTCATCTTTCAAAGCTTAATATGTTGAATATGGGACCTATGATGATGAAGATGAGGATGAAACAGAAAAATGTAGATCAACTTGATAAAATGATACAGCAGGCAATCGATGCTGGTATTGTATTTGTGGCATGTCAGATGTCTATGGATATAATGGGTGTAAAAAAAGAAGAACTTTTAGATAATGTAAAAATAGGTGGAGTCGCAACTTATATGGAGGCTGCTGCTACAAGTTCATTAAATTTATTTATTTAATATTATTTTATCAAATTTCATTTGTAGATTATCTATAGGTGTAATTTTATTTTAATAATCTTCTAATTAAATTAGTTTTATTAATTTTATGACCTCCGAAAATAGATTTTTCGGAGGTTTTTTTATTTTTTTTATTTATTAAGAGATTTTTTTATTGTTAAAATTTAATTTAAGATAAACAATTTCAAATGCCTTCTTAAAGGCAGTATTCAAATCATAAAATTCTTTGGTATAAGAATAATTTAAACTTAAGAGATTAAAATATAATCTATCATATATAGGTATTTGAAAACTTAGATTTTTAAATGAATTTCCAATTACTGACAACATTTGATCTTTTAAATTCTTTAACAAAAGATCTTCATCTTCAAAAATACTTTTTTTATAACCTTCCTCTTTCAGCTCTTTACATGGCGAAAAAATCAAATTATTCTTTTTATTTCTTTTTAATGAAAATCCAAAAAGTCTACAAATCGCAGGTCTAAATTCATAAATAGAGCAACCCCAATCTTCATTGCTTTTAGTATAAAAAACACACTTTGTAAAGATCTTGTTCTTGAAAAGTAAACTATATACATTATTAATTATTTTATCTTTTTGAAATATTTTTGAATGTACAAAATTTTTTATTTCATTAAATGAAATAGTATTATTTGCAGTAATTTTTTTATTTGTAGAAATTTTTTTGCTTAAAAAATTTTCAATGGAAAGATCATTATTATATTTATTGTTTTTATCATTTAATTCAAAAATAATTTTATAAAAGAATATTGCAGCTGGAAGCATTTCGAAGATTGTCGACTGTATATTTTTAATATTTGTATTGCAACATTTACTACAAAAACTCTTACAATCAATATTTAGAAAGCTTTTTAATGACTTAAAAGAATTTTCCCAACAATCATAAAGTTCCAGAAGATAATTTAAGTTCTCAAATAAATCAAATTCTGAAAAACATACTAAACTCATATTCAATTTTTTTAATATAAGTTTTGTAAATTATATATAGAAAAAATATATACAGAAAATTGATTTACTGCTAAATCTCTAAATATTTTTATAAAATTTTCAAGTTAAAGATTTATTCGTTTTTACTCTTGACTTTAATTTTTTTTAGTTTAGTTAAAAGCAATAAATTTATAAGGTTTGATTATGGTTGAAATTAAAAAAGTAGCATATACATTTGATGATGTTTTACTTGTCCCACAGAAATCTGATATTTTACCTAAAGAAGTAGATGTTTCTACTGTTTTATCAAATAATATAAAACTTAACATACCTTTATTATCAGCTGGTATGGATACTGTCACAGAAGCTAAACTTGCTATCGCTATAGCAAGGGAAGGTGGCATGGGTGTTATTCATAAAAACATGAGTCCAGAGTCTCAAGCTGAAGAAGTGGACAAAGTTAAAAGATGGGAACATGGTGTGATTACAGACCCATTTTTCCTATCTCCTGAAAATACAGTTGATGAAGCTATTAAATTAATGGATAAGTACAAAATTTCTGGAATTCCGATTGTTGAAAATGAAAAACTTGTAGGAATTATTACAAATAGAGACATAAGATTTGAAAGTAATCACAAAAGGAAAATAATAGAGTTAATGACTAAAGATAATCTTATAACAGCTAAAGTTGGAACGACATTAGAGCAGGCACAGGAAATTTTAAAAAAACATAAGATCGAAAAACTTCCTTTAGTTGACTCTAACGGGGCATTAAAAGGACTTATAACAATAAAAGACATTGAAAAAAATACCAAATATCCAAATGCAGCCAAAGATTCAAGTGGAAGATTATTGGTAGCTGCAGCAGTTGGTGTTTCCAGTGACTTAGAAAAGAGAGTGGAGCTTTTAATAAATTCAAAGGTTGATTGCATAGTTTTAGATTCTGCTCATGGTCATTCTAAAAGTGTTTTGAAAGCTATTGAAAAAATTAAAGAAAAATACCCATCTTTGACAATAATTGGTGGAAATGTTGCTACTGCCGAAGGTGTAAGAGACTTAATATTAGCTGGAGCTGATATAATAAAAGTTGGAATTGGTCCTGGTTCTATTTGCACTACTAGAGTTGTTGCGGGTGTTGGAGTTCCTCAATTTACTGCGATATGCGACTGCTCTGAAGAAGCAGAAAAGCATGGAAAGTCTATAATAGCTGATGGTGGAATAAAATATTCGGGAGATATTGTTAAGGCTATTGGTGCGGGTGCTAAAGCCGTAATGATAGGATCTTTATTTGCAGGTTGTGAAGAATCACCCGGAGAAGAAGAAATATATCAGGGAAGAAGGTTTAAAGTTTATAGAGGAATGGGTTCTATTGGTGCTATGCAAAAAGGTTCTTCAGATAGATATTTCCAAAGTGAGTCGACAAAACTTGTACCAGAAGGTGTAGAAGGTAGAGTCCCATACAAAGGTTCTGTTTCAGATGTCATTTTTCAACTTATAGGAGGTTTGAGAGCAGGTATGGGATATTGTGGAACAAGAAATATCGAAGAACTTAGAAAAAATGCGAAGTTTGTTGTTCAAACTTCAAATGGTCTAAGAGAGAGTCACCCTCATGATATCCAGATAATTAAAGAATCTCCTAATTATTCACCTAATCAATTTTGATAAGGCAAATAATAATTTCAAAAATTATACTAAAAATTTTATAATGTTACTAGAAATTTACTGTGTTTATAAGAAATTTTTATTAATAAAATTTATATTTTTAAAAAAATTAAAAGGATAATAGATGAATCTGGAAAAAGTATTGGTAATAGATTTTGGTGGTCAATATAGCCAGCTTATCGCAAGAAGAATTAGAGAGGCAAATATCTACTCTGAAATTTTACCATATGATGTTCCATTAGATAAAATTATTGAAAAAAAACCTTCTGCAATTGTTTTTTCTGGAGGTCCTTCCAGTGTATATGAAAAAGATGCCCCAACTATTGATAAAAAGATTTTTGATTTAAATATACCTATTTTAGGAATATGTTATGGGGCTCAGCTAATCGCTAAATTATTAGGCGGAAATGTTAAAAAATCAGATATTAGAGAATATGGAAAGGTCAATATAAATATAAAAAATTCATTAATTTATGAAAATATTCCTGATAATTTTAATGTCTGGATGAGTCATACTGATTTTGTTGACTTACTTCCTTCTGATTTTATTAATACTTCATTCACACAGTCATGCCCTAATTCATCTTTTGAAAATAAAGAAAAAAAAATATATGCTCTTCAATTTCATCCCGAGGTATATCATACAGAATATGGTTTTGAAATTATCAAAAATTTTCTTTATAAAATTGCTGATTGTAAAGGGAACTGGTCTATCCAATCTTATCTTGAAAAGCAGATTGAAGATATAAAAAAAGAAGTAAAAGATGAAAAGGTAATATGTGCATTATCTGGTGGGGTCGACTCTACAGTTGCTGCAAATCTTGTTGCAAAAGCCATTGGTAAAAATCTTTTCTGTGTCTTTGTAGATCATGGTTTACTTCGAAAAGGAGAAAAAGAAGAAGTTATTCAAAACTTTTCAAATAGAAAAGATTTAAATTTTATTGCGATTGATGCTAAAAAAGATTTTTTAAATAAATTAAAAAATGTGGTAGATCCGGAGAAGAAAAGAAAAATCATTGGAAAAGTTTTTATAGAAACTTTTACAAAAGAAGCAAAAAAACATAAAGGTATTAATTATTTAGTTCAGGGAACAATTTATCCGGATATTGTTGAAAGTGGTACTAAAACAAGCGCTACAATAAAAAGTCATCATAATGTTGGAGGATTACCTAAAAACTTAAACTTCAAGTTAATTGAACCTTTGAAATATCTTTTTAAAGATGAAGTCAGGATTCTTGGAAAAAAACTTGGACTTTCTGATGAAAGTGTATTTAGACAACCATTTCCAGGACCAGGACTTGCAATTAGAATAATTGGATCAATAACTGAAGAAAGACTTGATATCTTAAAAGAAGCAGACTTTATATTAAGAGATGAGATTAAAAAGGCAGGTTTAGATAAGAAAATCTGGCAATATTTTGCTGTATTAACCGGAGTAAAAACAGTAGGAGTTATGGGAGATAATAGAACATATAATGAACTTGTGGCTATTAGGGCTGTAGAAAGTGTAGATGGAATGACTGCTGATTGGTATAAAATACCTTACGATATCTTAGAAAAAATATCATCTAGAATTGTTAATGAGGTAAAAGGGATAAATAGAGTCGTTTTTGATATTACCTCTAAACCACCTTCCACAATAGAATGGGAATAATTAAAATTATTAATTGTGCAGATGAACAATTTCATAAAACATATTAGCGAAATTTTACCAGAAAATGAGATAAATGAATTTGAAAATTCCTGTTATTTAACTTTCAGAAAATCTATAAGATTTTTTAGCTATGCAAAGGATCATAAGAAAAGGATTGGATATAATGATGATTTTTATTCTATAGAAGAAAAAGTCGAATGGACAGATGATGGTTTTTATCTTTCATCCAGTTCAAAGCCTTCAAAATCATTGGATTATATAAGAGGAGATTTCTATATTCAGGATGCTTCTTCTATGTATCCTGTGGCAAGAATAAGAAAAAATATTTCAAATATTCTGGATATAAATTATATACTAGACTATGCTGCAAGTCCTGGTGGAAAAACCACTCAACTTGCAGATTATTTTCCTGATTCAATAATAGTTGCAAATGAAGTTATAAAAGGTAGAATTGATGCAATATATTCCAATCTTATTAGAAGTAAATTAAAAAATGTTATATTATTAAATAAAAATTTTGAATTTTTTGATAAATTAGATTTAAAATTTGATATTATACTGCTGATCTTCCCTGCAGTGGCGAAAGTTTAATATATAAAAAAAAGTCATCTATTAAAGATTGGAATTATAATGAAGTTATTTTTAATGCAAAAAGGCAAAAAAAAATATGCTCTGATTTAATCAAGATATTAAATGAAAACTCATATTTTATATATTCTACATGCACCTTTTCAAAAGAAGAAAATGAAGATATTGTTGAATTTTTAAGGGAAAACAAACTTTCGATTATTGAAGAAAAAAGATTATGGCCTCATAAAGACAATTGTGCGGGTGGTTATAGCGCGATTTTAAGTAAGAAGGTTAATACTTATAATAATAATAAAAAAGATGAGTTTATTGAAAATCAGAATAAAATATTGATAAAGACATTATCTAAAAATTCCTACTTTGACATAGAAAAAATTATTAATTCGGGATATCTATTTTTAAAAGATAATATAATTTTTATCTTTTCTAAACCACAAGTAATAAAAGCTCTTTTTGACAATTCAGTTTTGATTGGACAAGCTATTGCTAAAATTGAAAAACATGGAATTGTGCCTCTTTGGGGAAGTATTGATTATGCTAAAGATGATAGAATTATAGAATTAGATAGAAATACATTATACAAACTTTCTAATGGTTATGATTTAAGTAGTTTAAATATTAAATTAAGTAGTGATTATTTTGTCGTGAAAGATAAAGAATCATCTTTATTCTTATTAAAAAAATCAGAAAACGGGATTAAAAATCTAATACCTAACTTTATGATTGTAAAATAATAAAAAAATTTAAAAATAAAAAAGGAGCTATTAAATAGCTCCATAACTATTTGCGAGGGTAGGATTTGAACCTACGACCTTTGGGTTATGAGCCCAACGAGCTGCCAAGCTGCTCTACCTCGCGTCTATTGCAAAATAATTAATAACAAAATTAAATTTTATGTCAAGTTTATTATTGTTAAATGTTTGTGTAAAATATAGAAAGAGAATAACAACTTTTAATATTTATAGTTATTTATCATAAGGACAAATTCTTTGAAACACATCAGTAAATCTATTTAATTGTTCCTTTATCGATAATAATTCATTATCAGAATTATCTATTTTAAAATAATTTTTTAAT
>ERZ795050.1601-NODE-1601-length-28302-cov-5.816193_pt1 | contig 28302 bp, 20 predicted proteins | sample MGYA00375134_ERZ795050 | MGnify/ENA primary metagenome ERZ795050 (study PRJEB30179, sample SAMN05720221) | activated sludge metagenome | isolation source: Anaerobic digester | place: Japan | collected 2015-05-26 ... | reverse complement strand
CAAAAGCGACCTGGCTTACTGGGAACACCGCCTCATCCAGCGGCGCTATCGCGAGGCGCGCCTGAGGGCGGGCGCGGAGTTCTCCGCCCGAATCGAGCATGAAGGAACGCACGCTTACTTTCCGCTGGGGACGGACGATCCCAAGGGGGCGGCGGCAACGGCGCGCGAGATTTATCAAACGGTGGTGGGCAGCGGTTGGGCCGCCGCGTTTACACGATTCGAGCGGGAGCTGACCCTGGCGATTTCATGGTCGGACAACCCGCTGGCCATCACTTATGCGACGCTGTTCACCTTTCTCACGACGCCGGCGCCCGCCGCGCCGCCGGCCGGCGACCGGCGGCTCAAACCGCTCCTCGTGCTCGAACCCGATGTCACGGCCCACTCGTGCCTGCGCTATTGGCTGGACCGCCAGCCGGGCTTTACCTGCCGCGCTGTGCACCGCACCGCCGCCGAAGCCCTTGAAGCCATCAAACTGGCGCCGGACGCCCCGCCCGTGCTGGTGCTGCTGAATCGCCTCGCCCCGGATGCCGCCCCATTGGTCGAGGCGCTTCGGTTGCGCTGGCCGGAGCTGCCCGTGTTCCCTTACCGCCTCCACGAGGACAGCGACCAAATCTTCATCTCCACCTCGGGGGTCAGCGGCGGCTACATCTTTCGCCGGCGGCTGCCCACCGCCCTGTTTGACCCCTTGCAGCCCATCGCGGCGGTGCCTTCCTTGACCGCCGCGGACGCCGCCCGCCGCATTCGCAACTATTTCCAGAGCTTCTTCGGAGACCCCCCTGCCGCGACGCCGCCGTTGGCGCCGGTGGCCTTGACCAACCGCGAACAGGAGGTCCTCAACCTCATCAGCCGGGGATGTCTCGACAAGGAAATCGCCCATCTCCTGGACATCAGCATTTGGACCGTCCACAACCACCTGAAGAACATCTATGACAAGCTGGGGGTTCACAATCGCACCGAGGCGGTGCTCAAGTACCTGCAACGATAGCCGAAATTAGCCAGTATTCCGTGTTTGACCCCCCGTGCGGGCCTGTCAAGCTGAAGGCAAGATGGAAACCTTTGTCCGAACACCGCGACTCGACCGCCCTCCCTTCAGCCGTGCCTCGTCCTGGCGCCGCTCCAAAGGGGCATTCTCCCGGCGCAACCCCGGAATCCTCCTGTGCCTCGCCTGCCTTTTTGCCGCCGGCCGGCCCGCCCTCGCGGCCGTCACCGGCCAGTGGGACTTTGACAACGGCGACCTGTCGGCCACCGTGGGCGCGCCGCTCCAATACCGCGGCAGCGCGGCCGCCCAGACCCAGTTCGGAACGACCACGACGTTCGGCATCGCCAACATCGGCGGCCAGGTGGCTCAGGTAATGCGTTTCCCCGCCGCCTCGCCCGCCGACGGCTACGTCATGCTGCATGGCGCCGCGCCCAACGGCGGCGGCGCCATGGTCAATCAATATACCCTCATCCTCGACGTGCTTTTTCCCTCCGCCAGCGGTGGCTTCCGCGCCTTCTGGCAGACCGACACCAACAACACCACCGACGCCGACCTCTTTGTCAACGGCGCCAACGGCATCGGCATCAGCAGCGCCTACCACGGCAATCTCTCGGCCGATGGCTGGCACCGGGTCGCCTTCACCCTCGACCTGACCCGCCGCGAGCTGGGCAAATATATTGATGGCACCAACGTGCTCACCGCGCCCGTGGGCGAATCGCCCCTGGGCACCAATCTCGTGCAGTACCTCAGCGCCACCAGCGGCGGCGTGGACCAACGTTGGGCGCTCGGACCGGCCGCGCTGTTGTTCACGGACGAAGACGGCGAGACGGGGGTGGGCTACGTCAACAGCATTCAATTCCATGACCGCGTTCTGTCCGCGGCCGAGATTGCCGCCTTGGGCGCTCCCTCGGCCAGCGGCATTCCCGGCGGCACGAACACCTCGCCGGCCGGGGTGGTCCAGTATGATTTCAACGGGAACCTGAACGCCTCGACCCCCGGCCTGCCGCTTGAACCGGGCGCGGCCCTGCCCGCCGCGGCGCCCGGCGTGGTGTTCACCAACGCAACCATCGGCGGGCAGACGGCGCAAGTGGCCGCGTTCACTCGCGGCACGTTTTTCCGCATGGTCCACGGCCTCGGCGCCAATGGCGGTGGCAATTACCTCAACCAATACACGCTGCTGATGGATGTCATGTTCCCTTCGCGCCCCACCGGCTGGGCGGCGTTGTGGCAGACCAATCCCGGCAATGCCAACGACGGCGACTGGTTCATCAACCCGGGCGGCGGCCTGGGCATCTCCGGCGTGTACGGCGGCAATGTGCCGGACGGCGCCTGGAACCGCCTCGCGCTGGTCGTGGATTCCGTGGCGGGCTCTTTCACCAGCTACCTCAACGGTGTGCCCGTGCAGCAAATCACCGGCGTCACCCTCGATGGCCGTTGGTCGCTCGACACCTCCGCTCTCCTGTTCGCCGACGAAAACCAGGAGAACGCCGCCGGCTACATCAACAGCGTCCAGTTGCGCGCCGCCGCGCTCGCGGCGGATGAAATCGCCGCGCTCGGCGGCCCCCAGGCGGCCGGCATCCCCCTGCCGGCGGCGCCGTCGGACCTGCGGGTGACCGGCCCCAACGGCGGCGAGCTGCTGCAAGCCGGCACCGCCCAGGCCGTTTCCTGGGGGGCGAACAATCCCTCAGGCTGGGTTCAAATTGACCTGCTGCTCGGGGATGCGCTTTATCGCTCCCTCGGCCAGGCGCTGATGCGCCAGAGCAACTTTTTGTGGAATATTGACCCGTTGCTCGGCGACACCAACACCTATCGCATTCGCCTCACCTCGCTGAGTTTCCCCGGCCTGCAGGATGTCTCCGACGCCGCGTTCACCGTCACCGGTTCGGGAGTGCCCCCCAACCTCAATTATGGCCGGCCTCTCCAACTGAATGGCGGATTCGAGTCGCTGCTCGCCCATTGGGAGGTCATCCGCGGCAACCCCTCGACCCTCACCAGCGCCCAGGGCAAGGGCGCCCCCTTCGCCGGAACCCGCTTCCTTCATGGCGGCCTCAGCGCCACCGGCGACACGGTCGTGCGCCAGGACATTGACCTGTTGGCGGCGGGATTCAACCCGGCGGACCTCGACGGCGGCGCGGCGGTTGAAGCCGAGGCCTGGTTGCGGAACGCCAATCCCCTCGGCAGTTTTGACGACCAGATCTATTTGCGCGTCGCCTGCCTCGACGCGGCGCGGCAGGAGCTGGCGGCCGTTCGCACCATGGTGGCCGGCAATAACACATGGGTCCGGCGCACGGCCACCGGCTTGATACCCCCCGGCACCCGCGCCCTGCGCCTGGAGGTTGTGGGCCGGCATCGCCGCGACGCGGATAACGACTCGATGGCCGACGAGGTCAGTGTGCGGATTCAACGAGCCTGGCCCCTGGTGAACCCCCAGATCACCAAGCTGCCCATGCTTCAGGATTACCGGCCGGATGCCATGACGCTGCTCTGGGAAACCGACGGCAACCTCGCGCTCCATGGCGTGGACTGGGGCCGGACCAACGTCCAGGAGAACACCCTCACGCAAATCGAAACCGTGATGATTGACAGCACGCATTTTGTCCACCGGGCCACCCTCACCGGCCTGGCACCCGAAACCCCGTACGGCTATCGCGTGCGCAGCGGCAGTGCCACCTCCCCCACCTTCTCCTTCCGCACCGCGCCCCGCCGCGACACTCCCTTCTCGGTCGCCTGGTGGGGCGACAGCCAGGTCAACCCCGGCGTCCTGCAGCAACTGGTGTCTCACATGGTCGCCCAAGGCGTGGATTGGATGGGCGTGGCCGGCGACCTCGCCAGCAACGGCAATTCGCTGGCCGACTGGCATAATTACTGGTTCCAACCGCTCGAGTTCCAAAACATCGCCCAGACCCGGCCCGCCCTCTTCGCCCGCGGCAACCACGACGGCGAATTCCCCTTCAGCTATGCTTACAGCGCCCTGCCCGGCAATGAGGCCTGGTTCGCCTTTGACTACGGCAACTCCCGCTTCATCTTCCTTGACACCGAGGCCTCGACCGGCGCCGTCCCCGAACAATACGCCTGGCTCACCAACGAACTGGCCCGCCCCGAAACCCAAAACGCCGCCTTCCGCGTCGTGTGTTTCCACCGGCTCCCGTATGCCAACCTGTGGAACGGGGGCGGCTACACCGGCGAAACCTGGGTGCGCAACGATTGGGTCCCGCTCTTCCAACAATATCATGTTGACCTCGTCATCAACGGCCACGCCCACAACTACAACCGCGGCGTCACCAACGGCGTGGTTTACCTCGTCGTGGGCGGCGGCGGCGGCGCCCTCGACACCGAGCGCGTCGCTTACTGGCCGCTCTTTACCGTCGAATACTCCCTTTATCATTACGGCCTCATGGCCGTCCGCGGCCCCATGCTCACCTGGGACGTCTCCAGCAACACCGGCCAGAAGCTTGACAGCTTCACTCTCTCCAGCCGGCTCCCCCGCCTCGAATGGAAAAACTCTCCCGTGCCCGGCGGGAACCTGCTCCTCGCCCTGAGCGGCAGACCGGAGGAAACCTACATCCTCGAACAGTCCTCCAACCTGGCCACCTGGACCCCCTGGGCGACCAACACCCTCCCCGCCAGCGGCCCGCCCACCGTTACCAACTCCATTCCCGTCACGGCCAATCAGGGCTACTTCCGCGCCCGCCTCGCTCCCTGATCCCTTGCCAACCCCGCCGCTCGGGGAACGGCTCGGGGGATTGCCGCCGCCCGGCCCGCAACGGCCATTCAGCACCGGGCATTCCGGCGCTTGCCATCGCGGCGGGGATGCCTTAGAGGTAAGCGCTGCCGGGCGGTTTTTCTTGCGAGTATCAGCCGGGCTGTAAACCATCAAAACGAAATGTCATTGTTAGCAGGCAAATGCGGGATTGTGTTTGGCGTGGCCAACCGCCGTTCGATCGCCTGGGCCATCGCCCAGGCCTGGCACCAGGCGGGGGCGCGCCTGGCGTTCACCTACCAGGGCGAACGCCTCAAGGAGAATGTCGAGGAACTGGCGGCCACGTTCGGCGCCGACACGCTGATCCTGCCGTGTGACGTGACGCGCGACGAGGAAATCGCCGCGGTGTTCGACGCGGTGGGCCGGGCGTTTGGGAAACTGCACCTGCTCCTGCACTCGGTGGCCTTCGCGCCGAAGGCCGCGCTGGAGGGCCGTTTTGTGGACACCAGCCGCGAGGCGTTCCGGATTGCGCACGACGTCAGCGCCTACTCGCTGGTGGCGCTGGCGCGGGCGGCGGCGCCCTTGATGACCGAGGGCGGGAGCATCATCGGGATGAGCTATTACGGGGCGGAAAAGGTCGTGCCCCACTACAACGTGATGGGCGTGGCCAAGGCCGCGCTGGAGGCCTGCACGCGCTACCTCGCTTACGACCTGGGTCCAAACAAGATTCGCGTCAACTGCATCAGCGCCGGCCCGGTCAACACGCTGGCCGCTCGCGGCATCGCCGGCTTCACGCAGATGCTCAAGCATTACGAAGAGCGCTCGCCCCTGAAACGAAACGTGACGGCGGAGGAACTGGGCGCCACCGGCCTGTTTCTGGCCAGCGACGGCGCGGCGGCCATCACCGGCCAGGTGATCTACGTGGACTGCGGCTACCAGATCATGGGGATGTGAGGGAGGCATTTCCTCCCGCGCGGCAAGGCCGTCATCCTCCCGGCGGCGCCCGCAGGCGGGCGACATAGGCGCCGTCGGTGGCATCCACGAAGGGCAGCAGCAGTCGCTCCCCCTCCAGCCGCCAGGCGGGCTGTTCCCCCAGGAACCGTTCAATGACCGCCTGGTTTTCCTCCGGTTCGAGGCTGCACGTGCTGTACACCAGCACGCCGGCGGGCTTGACCAGCGCGGCCGCCTGCCGGAGCAACTCAAGCTGGGTTGCGGCAAGCCGGGGGATGTCCTCGGGCCGGAGGCGCCAGCGCAAGTCCACCCGCCGCCGCATCACGCCCGTATTCGAGCAGGGCGCGTCCACCAGGATGCGGTCGAAGCGGTGGATCATCGGGAAGGCGGCGCCGGGAATCCGGGCGCCGGTCGGTTCCACCGCTTCGGCGAGGGCCGCAATGTTCACCCCCAGCCGCGCGCAGTTCTGCCGAATCAGCTCCCGCCGCTCGGGATTCGAGTCGAACGCGACCAGCCGGCCTTCATTGCGCATGCGCTGGGCCGCGTAGGCCAGCTTCCCCCCCGGCGCGGCGCAAAGATCCAGAATCTGCTCGCCGGGCTGCGGGTCCAGGATGGCAACCGCCAGCAGGGTGCTGGGGTCCTGCACATAAAACCCGCCCTCCTGAAAGCTCGCCAGGCGGGCCAGCGGCGGCGCCGACTTCAACTCGAACATCAGGTTCTCCTCGAGCCAGTCCCGGTGGAGGAAATCGTACTCCACATTTTCCTCGCGCCAGCGGGCGAGGAGCGAGCCCGGGTCGGTCTTGAGGGTATTGACGCGGGCGCAAGTGGGCGGCGGGGTGTTGTTCCATGCCATGAGCGCAAGGGCGTGCTCGCGCCCCCACTGTTGGGCCCATCGCTGCCACAGCCACTCCGGATGCGACCAGCCCCGCGCCGGCTCCTGCTCCTTCAATTCCCGAAGTTGGCGCCGGATTTCCTCCGCCTCCCGGAGGCACCCCCGGAGCAGCGCGTTGACAAACCCCGCTTGCGGGCCCAGGCCGTGCCGGCGCGCCAGCTCGACGGTTTCATTGACCGCCGCATGCGGCGGGATGCGGTCCAGCCAGAAAATCTGGTACAAGCCCAGGCGCAGCAGCACTTGCAGCCGCTGCTTCTGGGTGCGCCCCGCCGTCCGCCGCGCCACCAGCCAGTCCAGCGGCGCCTCCCAGCGCACCACGCCGTAGGTGAGTTCCTGGCACAGGCCCCGGTCCGCCGCGGCGAGCGCCGCGCGCCCCAGTTCCGCCTCGAGCAGGTCTTCCACATAAGTGCCGCTCGAGCGCCGCAGCAGGACGCGCATCGCAATTTCTCTTGGATTTTGTCGGTCCACGCCCAATAATGATATCTTTGTTGGGGGATGCGAGCGAGAAACGATTTATGAGAGAAGAGTTTGAGAAGATGGTGGCGGCGGGCAAGCTGGACCGCCAACACGTGGACGCCCTGGTGGCCCTGACCCAGAGCGGCTACTGCATGCACCGGAGCTGGGGTTTTGGCCGCATCCGGACGATGGACACCGTGTTTGCGCGGTTCACGATAGATTTCGCCAACAAGCCCGGCCACCTGATGGACCTGGCCTTTGCCGCCACCTCCCTCAAGCCCATTCCCAAGGAACATATCCTGGCCCGGAAGGCGCAGGACCTCGAGGGCCTGCGCCAGTTGGCGGCCGCCAACCACCTCGAACTGATCCGCATCGTGCTCCACAGCTTCGGCGGCCGCGCCACCGCCGACCAGATTCAGCAGGTGCTCGTCCCGGACGTCATCACCGCCGATTGGCGCAAATGGTGGGAGGCCGCCAAACGCGAGCTCAAAAAAGACGGCCATTTCCAGGTCCCCGCCAAAAAGACCGACCCGATCGTTTACGAAGTGGCGGAGGTCTCGCTGCAGGACCGGTTGCTGGGCAGTTTTCGCGCGGCCAAGGGCTTGAAGGCGCGCGTGGCGGTGGCGGCGGAGTTGCTGCGAAACCTGGAGGACCTGGGGGATAAAGCGGCGGCGGCCCGGGAAGTCGTCGCCGCCCTGAACGCGGAGATTCCCAGCTACCAGCGCACCCAGCCCGCGGTCGCCCTCGAGGCGATTTTCATCCGGGACGACGTGCGGGAGGCGGTGGGGCTGGCGCCGGAGCCGGACGAACTGACCCCGGCCGCCATCTGGCTGCACGACACCAAGCCGGGGGCGGTGCTCGAGACCCTGCCGGCGGCCAAACACCGGCGCGCCCTCGAGTCATTCAAGGCGGCCAATCCCGAGCACTGGCATGAAGTGCTCCTGCAGAGCCTCAACAGCCTGCCGGCCAAACTGTGCCATGAATGCGCCGGCCTGCTGATCCATGAGGGCAAGCTCGAGGCGCTCAAGGAAATGCTGGCCCGCTGGATCAGCCAGCATACCGCCAGCGCCGAACTGCTCCTCTGGCTCGCCAAAGACCGCAACGATTCCTTCGCCGACATTCTCGGCCCCGAGGTCTTCCGCGCCATGCTCACCGCCATGGAGCGCGACCAGTTCAACGAAAAACGGTCCAACCGCCTCCGCGATTTCATCCTCGACGACCAGGACCTGCTGGTCGAGCTGATCGAGTCCGCGGACCTGGAGGTGATCAAAGACCTCACCCGCGCCCTGCAATACTCGCCGTGCTTTGATGACATGGACAAACGGTCGCTCCTGGCCCGCATTGTCAAGAGCTACCCCACCATCCAGTCGTTGATCTCCGGCGAACAATCCCGCCACGAAACCCACTTCTTCGTCTCGTGGGAGAGTCTCGAGCGGCGCAAGGAGGAATACCGCGAGCTGGTCGAAAAGAAGATTCCCGCCAACTCGAAGGAAATCGCCCTGGCCCGCAGCTACGGCGACCTGCGCGAAAACCACGAATACAAGGCGGCCAAGGAAATGCAGAAACTGCTCATGCGCCGCAAGGCGGAATTGGAAAATCAACTCGTCCGCGCCCGCGGCATGGATTTTGCCAACCCGCGCACCGATGTCGTCGCCATCGGCACGCGCGTCAAGGCCACCGACCTCGAAGCCAACCAACCGGAACAATTCATCATCCTCGGCGCCTGGGATTCCGACCCGGAACGCGGCATCGTCAGTTACCTCTCGCCGATCGCCCAAGCCCTGCTGAACCGAACCGTCGGCGAACAGGTCGAATTCGAGGTCCACGGCGTCCGGCACCATCACCGGATTGAGGCCATCGAGCCCTACCAGGCCGCGCCCGCCACCCTCCAGCCCCCGCCAGCGGCCCCCGCCCAGTCCGCGTCGCCAACCGAGAGCGTCGCCGGCCCGTCGGCCGCCAACTGACAGCCCCGGCGTCCGGCCCCGCCCTGGCAGGTTGAGCCCACCACCATCTGTGGGATCATTAAATCCACGATTTTCCGCCGCTCTGCGATTCGCCGTGCAAGCGTCCGCTTCTTGATCGCGGTCTCAATCGGCTGCGGCCGCGTCCACCCCCCCCGGGCACCCTCAATCGGGTCAAACCCAACGACATGCCCGCGGGCCGCCAGCTTTCGCGCAAAGCCACCGAGCCAGTTTGGCATTTCCAACAGCGTGGCTTTTCACCAACTCCCCGGCAGTGAGCTTGTGCTTGCCCGCAGGATTATGGCCAAGATTGCCAATGCTAGACATGTTGTGCTAATTTCCAACGGCATGAAAACGCAGGCACTCAATGTCAACCTGACCGCTGAACTCCGGCGTTACATCAAGGACCAGGTCCGCACTGGCCGTTATCAGAACGAGAATGAGGTCGTGCGCGATGCCATTCGCCAGATGCAACAGCGGGAGATCGAGCAATTCGAGCGGCTCTTTGGGGGCTACCCCGGCGCGCCGCAGGGCGAGCCTGCCGCCGAAGATGACCAGGCCATCAGGGCCGCCATCCAACGCCACCGTGAAGCCACCGCCGCGGACCAGACTTCATGACCACCGTGGTCCTCGATACGAACACGGTTGTCAGCGCGATTTACTGGCCCAATAGCACGGCCCGCCGTTGTCTGGCCGGACTTGCCCGGCGGCAATACGGCATCGCGGTTTCCGCCGGGCTGTTCGCCGAGTACGAAGCGGTGGCTGCGGAGTTTCAGCCCCGGTTTCCTGCCTGCAACAGCGCCGGCGCCCTCGCCTGGCTTCGGCTCAGGGCCATTTGGGTCGAACCGTCGCCGCTGGGCAAACAGTGCAGCCGGGATTCCAGGGACGATCCCTTTCTCGCGTGCGCCTTGGCGGCGCGGGCAACCCATCTGGTCACCCGCGACAAAGACTTGCTGGCGCTCGGCAAGCCATTCGGGATCCAAATCATCACCCCTGCAGACTTTCTGGGTTGGCTGCGAGAACGAGGCGGCCCGACCTCTTGAGTTCAGCCGACGCCCGGCCACAGGGCGACTCTCCGGCCCCGGCACGAGGTCGGAGACCCGCCGGCCGCCAACTGACAGCCCCGCCGGCCGGCCCTGCACGAACCGCCGGAACCCGGGCCACTGAACCGTCCGGAATCCACGGTCAGGCTTGTTTTCCCCTTGCGGAAAAAGCTGGCAAAACCGGGGGGCTTCGTTATACTTGCAAGTGTAATCCATAACCCGCGCACCTGCGCGACACTGGCGTATGAAATCTCATTCGGCTCATTTGCGGCCTGTGGCCGCCACCCTGCTGGCCTCAACGGCCCTCCTCATCCTCGGCATCATGGGGTCTCCCCCCGCCTTGGGCGCGGAAGCCAACCCCCAGGAATTGCGGGAAAAGGCGGAGGCCTTGCAGCGCGAAGCCCGCGAGCTGAAGGCCGGGGGCAAGCACGAGCAGGCTCAGGAAGTCCTGCGCAAAGCCATGGAGCTTCGGGCGGAAGCCGACCGGCTGCAGCGTGGCGGCGGCCCGGCCGAGGAATCGCGCCGTCCCCGACCCGAGGAGCTCAAGCAACGGCTCGAGCAGGCTCGCGCCCAGTTGAAAGCGGCGCGCGAGGCGGGCCGGGAAGAGGAAGTGGCCCGGCTGGAACGCCAGGTGGCGCGAATGGAAGCCGTGCTCGAACGGTCTGACCGGCCGGCCCCGGAGTGGATGCGGCCCCCGCGGGAGGGCGGACCTGGGCGCGGTTTCCCGGGGGCGCCCATGGACCGACCCGAGCTGCAGCAACTGCGGCACCTCGAGGCGGCCATCGGAAACCTGCACGCGGCCGGTCTGCACGAGCCGGCGGAATGTCTGGCCCAACAAGCCCAGGAGATGAGGCAAAAGTTGGGATTGGGCGAACGGCCCGACCTCGCCCCCCGCCCGATGGAAGGCGAACTCGAGCGCTTGCGCATGGAGGTCCAGGAACTGCGGCGGATGGTGCGCGACCTGGGGGAGCGATTGGATCAATTGACCCGCGAGCGCCGGCAACCGCCCGCTTGATTTTTCAGCAACCAGAAAACCAGAAACAAACTTGACCCTATGAAACGTGACTGCACCCCTCTTCTTGTCGGAATCGCTGCGCCGGTTTACGCCGGGTCCGTTTTCAGCAGGGGGGAGGCGCGTTGCACCAACTGAACACAGAGCCCCCACGGGTCCCGGAGCATGGCAATGACATCGCCGGCGGGCGTGGCCGCCGGCGGTTCCACCACGCGGGCGCCGGCCCGCGCCAGCCGCTCGCAGTCGGATGCCGGATTCTCCGACACAAACGCCAGGTGCAGGTGCAGCGGATCCATTGCCGCATAGTCCGGGACCGTCACGCGCGGGTTGCGATACAGTTCCAACATCACCGCGCCGCGGTGTTCCAGCAGGAAACGGGCGTGCACCGGCGCGCCGCCGGCGCGGGCGATGCGAAAGCCCAGATGCCTGACATACCAGTCCGCCATGGCGGCCGGGTCCGCCACCTGCAGCGCGAAGTGTTCGATGCGCATGTTCTCCGGCGGCAGCTCACAACGGCCGAAGCCAGATGTTGCGGAACCGGACCGGGCAGCCGTGTCCGCCCAGCGCCAGCGGGCCAGTGGCGGTTTTCTGAAGGTATTGCGGCAGGACGCGGTGGTTGGTTTCGCCGTGAATCGTCTCGTTGAGATGAACCAGCACGCCGTTGTGCAGCACCGTCACCCGCGCCGGCGCCACGAGTTTGTCTCCGTCGAACTGGGGCGCGGTGAAGAAAATGTCAAAGCTTTGCCACTGGCCGGGCGGGCGCGTGGCATTCACGCGCGGGGGAGTTTGGCCGTAAATCGCCGCGCACTGGCCGTCGGGATAAATTTTCTCGTTGAACGAGTCGAAAATCTGGATTTCGAAGCGGCCCATGAGCATCACGCCGTTGTTGCCGCGGTTATACCACGGGCCTTCGAAACCAGCCGGCCCCATCCATTCGACGTGCAGTTGCACGCTCCCAAAATTCTCGCGGGTGCGGAACAGGCCGTTGCCTGACACGAGCTCGCCACCTTCGATTCTCCACCCCTCCGCCGCTTCCCATTTCGACAGGTCCGCCCCGTTAAAAAGCACGAGGGCATCGCTGGGCACCGGGGCGGGCGGCGGCACCGGACCCGGGTCCACCCGCCGCGGCGCCGGCCGGTCCGGGTCGTGCACCAGCCATTCGCACCACGGCAGCTTCGGCGTGTCTTTGTAGCCATAGACTCCGGAACCATCCCGGGCTTTCACGAGGTCCGACGGCGAGGCCGCCGGCAGGAGGCAGCTTCCGGCCAGCAGGAGAAACCCGGCCCAAATCACAACGGTGTTGCTTCGGTTCATATCTCGGGTCGAATTAGACTCCGACTTCGACGCCAACGCAAGGTTTTGGGACAGGTTCTCCCGCGGCCCCGGCCCGCAGGCGGGGGCCGCCTTCGCCCGCGCGCACCGGCGGCGCGCCCTTAATGCGGAAATCGGGCTGGCTTTTTCCGAAAGCTCGTCTAATATGAATCACAAACCACGGTTTTGCAGTTGGGAAAGGCATGTTATGCGCGAAATACGCACGGAAGTTCTGGTAGTGGGCGCCGGCCCGGTGGGGCTGTGCACCGCCCTGCTGCTGGCGGAAGCGGGCCTCGAGACCGTCATCATTGACCGGGAACAACGAACCGCCGCGCGCAGCTATGCTTGCGCTTTGCACCCCGCGTCGCTGGAACTGCTGGACCGGCTCGGGGTCACTCCAGCGCTGCTGGACCTGGGGCGGCGGATACCGAAAGTGGGCTTTTACGAAGGGACGGCGCGCCGGGCGGAGCTGGATTTCAGCCGGTGCGGAGGCCGGTTTCCGTTTCTGCTGCTGCTGCCGCAAAGCGAACTGGAAAGCGCGCTGGAGCAGCGGCTGCGTCAAACCGGCACGGCGGTGACCTGGAATTGCCGGTTTGCCGACGTGACGAAAGAAGGCGAGGACGAGCTCCTGGCGCAGTTGGAGGAACTGGGCGGCACTTCGACCGGCTACATTGTGCCGCACTGGGAGCTGACGGTTAAGAACCGCCTGGCCTGCCGGACGCAATTTGTGGTCGGGGCCGACGGCGTGCATTCGCTGGTGCGCGAGCGCGCCGGCATCGGCCTGGTTCACGGGGCCGGGGTGGAGCGGTTCGCCGCTTACGAATTCCTGTCCGACCAGGCCGGAGAGGATGAAATCCGGGTCGTCCTCGAGGGGCAAACCACCAATGTCCTCTGGCCGCTGCCGGAGCGGCGGTTTCGCTGGACCTTCCAACTCACCCAGGGGGAACTCGCGGCCGAGTTTCCCGAAAAGGAGCGCCGGGCGGTGCGGGTGGCGCACCTCGCGGTGGACGAGCGGATTCGTCAACACGTGCAGCGCCTGGCGGCGAAACGGGCGCCCTGGTTTCAGGCCACGGTGAAGGAGATTGCGTGGTGCACCGAGGTGGCGTTCGAGCACCAAGTGGCGCGGGAATTCGGCCGGGACCGCTGCTGGCTGGCCGGGGACGCCGCCCATCAGACCGGCCCGGCCGGGGTGCAAAGCACGAACGCCGGTTTTGCCGAGGCCGAGACCCTGGTGCGCCACCTGCGCGCCTGCCTGCGCGACGATGCCCCCCTGGCCCGACTCACCGCTTATAGTGACCAGCAGGTGGCGGCCTGGCGCGGCCTGCTCGGCCTGGCGGGCGGGCTCAAACCGCGCGCGGACACGGATGCCTGGGTGCGCGACCATGCCGCCCGGCTGCTGCCCTGCCTTCCGGCCACCGGCGCGGCGCTGGCGGGGCTGGCAAACCAGCTAAAACTGGACTTGGATCCGGGTTGACATCCGCCGCCGAGCGGTTAGGCTGTAAGCAGTTGCCGGTCGGCGCGTTCGTCTATCGGTTTAGGACACGGCCCTCTCAAGGCTGAAAGACGGGTTCGATTCCCGTACGCGCTGCCATCTCCACCGGCCCGGAAGTCGAGTCGGAGCGCCCGGAACACCTGACATCGTGCGTAACATGCGGTTGCCCCTTAAAAGTTCCGCGCCCGCCGGCGCGCGGGGATGCGGCCGCCCCTGAGCCATGCCTCCTTTTCAAATCATCTTTAATCCCACCAGCGCGGCCGAACTGGCGCGCATGCCCAAGGAACTTCAACTCCAGATTCTCGGCGAGTTCCGCGGGTTGCCCCAACAGGTCCTGCACACCGACCTGGACACCTTCGGCAAGCTCGAACGGGCCGGCCGCACCCTGCACCGGTTCCGGGTCGGCGACTACCGGGTTTATTTCGAGCGGCATGAGTTGGGCGTGGTGGTGCATCGCATCCTCAGCCGCCACACGCTCAAGGATTTCCTGTTCCGTTCCGGCCTGAAAACCCCGGAAGACGAAGCGCTCCAGCAGAATCCCAAGTTTTGGGAAATGATCGAAGCGGCCCGGAGCGCGGCGTCCGCCAAATCCTAGGCCGCCCCGGTGGCTGGCGGAATGGATTGCGCCCGGCTTCTCCTCTGCCTGACGGCGGGCATGGCGCTGGCGGGATTGACCGGCGGGTGCGGCGCTGGTCGCCCGGCACGCGGTGACGCGAACGAAACCGTGCCGGTTTTCGTCAAGCAGACTCCTCCCCCTTCCCCCGCCCAAACCGCCCCGTCCCCGGAAACGCAACGGCTTTTTGCGCCTCCGGAAACCGTCCGGGCTCCGGCGCTCAACCTCCCGCCGGCCCCGCCGTCCACCCCGGCGCCGGCTTCAGCCTCCGCCGCTCCCGAGCCGGCCTCCCCGCCGGGAAGGTTCATCGGTTGGTCAACCAACGGCCCGGCCGTTTTTGCCAATTACCTCGTCGAGGGCGCCCCTCGTCCGGCGGGCGCGCCCTCCACGGCGGCCACCAACTCCGTGTTCCATCATTATCTGCCGGATTCGCTCAGCCACCTGATCTGGACCAACTTCATCGCCCATACCAACGGACGGAACACGCGGATTTGGAGTGTGCGTTCGCATCCGCCGGGGTGGCCAAACCGGCCGCCCGTGGTGCAATGGAACACCAACGGCTTGATGTGGGGCATGAAAGGTCTGACCGGGTTGAGCCCTTGCTGGGAGATGGAAGTCAATTCCGGACAGGTGCCCGTCACGGCGTTGACCCGCCGCCACGGCTATACCCGCGGCCATTCGATGGGGCCGGACGGGTTCCGCACGTCGTTTGCCGGCAAGCGGGTGTGGTTCCTCGACGCCGCCAACCGTATCGTCGAAGTCAAAGTGGCGCGCGAAGTGGTCCGGGTTTACAAGGTGCACAAGCGCGAGGACTACACCCTTCTGCTGTTTGACCGCGACCTGCCGCCGGGCATCGAACCGCTGCGCGTAACGGACGAGATTGACACCTGGAAGCGCCTCGGCATGCCCGCCCTGCCTTACAACAGCCCGGCGCCACGCCCGGTCTTTCTGACCGAACAGGGAGGCCACGTCAGCGCCGGCATTCCCGGGTTCATCGTCCCCACCGGCAAAGGCGGCGATTCCGGCTCGCCAAACCTCCTGCCGCTGCCGGGCGAGCTGGTGTTTTTCGGGGGGCGCATGACGACTGGACCCACCGCGGACATGCAGCGCGACATGGATGAATTGTGCCGGCTCGAAGGACTCGACCCGGCCCGCTACCCAATGCAGTGGGTGGACCTGTCGGCCTATCCGACCTCGTTCTAACCGTCTCAAGGCTTTCATGCGCTCGCGCAAATTCTTGTTTCCGGGCCTCGGCTTCCTCGCGGTTTGCCTCGCCCTCGGCCTGCTGGCGTGGAGGTCTTTGCCTCCCTGCCCGGCCCACCAGGGACGGCTGCTGGACCAATGGGCCCTGGACCTGCTTTCACCCGATCCCCCGACCCGGGAACGGGCCGCCGCGGCGGTGAAGACCCTGGGAACCAACGGAGTGCCCCGGCTGATCACCCTGCTGGAGGCCCGGGATACTCCCTGGAAAAAGTACGGTTGGAACTACGGACTGAAATTGCCCCTGCCAATCCGGCGCCGGGTGCTCGGCCGTTTCGCTCCCCCGGGCGCCTCCACCCGACGCCTGGCGGCGGCTCAGGCGCTGGCCCTGCTGGGCGCGGAGGCCCGCGCCGCCGCCCCCGCGCTGGCGCGAGCCCTCGAGGACCCCGTGATGGAGGTGCATTGGCAGGCCGTGGCGGCGCTGGGCAGCATCGGAAGCGACGCGGTGCCGGAAACCGTCCGCAGCTTGCAATCCACCAATGCGGTGGTTCGTCGAGGCGCGGCGCACGCCCTCGGTCGAATCCAGGCGGGTTGGGACCCCGCCCTGCCGGCGCTGCTGGAGGCCCTTGACGACAACGACCCCCAGGTGCGGGCCGCAGCCGCCGACAGTCTTGCGGCGCTGGCCCGAAGCGGCAGCCGGGTCCAGGCCCGCCTGGTTGAAGTCCTCGAGCACGGTCATGGCGCCGGCCAGGAAGCCGCGGCAAAAGTCGTCGCCGGCATCGAACAGGGATTGCGTGGAGCCATTCCAGCGTTGCGCAAGCTGGCCCGTGAGGGGGCCCCGGCGCCCCGACGCCAGGCCATCGAAACCCTCGGCGTGCTCCGCGCCGCCGACCCCGAATCGGTTGCGCTCTTCTCCCGCGGCTTGGAGGACCCGGACCCGCAGATTCGCCTGGCCTCCGTCAAGGCGCTGGCCCAAGTCAGTGCGCGCGCCGGACCCCCCGTCGAGAAACTGGCGGCGCTGCTGAGTGATCCCTCCGCGGAAATTCGCCAATGGACCGCTCTCACGCTCGGACGGATGGGGCCCGGGGCCCGGCCGGCAACCGCCCGCCTCGAATCGGCGCTCCAGGACGAAGCCGAGCCCGTGCGCACGGCCGCCAGAGAAGCGCTCGATAAAATCCAAAGCCGGCCGCCGGAGTAAGCGCCGCGCCATTTCGCACACGGCGCCATTCGCAAATTGACATGCTGGCGCCGCCGCATAGTATTGGACAGGACGCGGGTGTAGCTCAATGGTAGAGCTCCAGCCTTCCAAGCTGGCCACGTGGGTTCGATTCCCATCACCCGCTCCACCCCCCCCATTCCGCAGCCCCAACGAGAATCTTTAAGTCGAATGGGTCGCTTTCAACGACGCTTGAACCCGCTTCCCCAACCTGGCTTCAGAACCCCGGACGGGGTTCCAGATAGCAGCCCGGGGTAAGAATGTGGAACGGTGGGGTTCAGGGCGGCAGGCCGGGTTCAGGGAGCCGCCGGGGAGCGGGCGGGGAGGATGGGGGTAACCGCCTTGCCGAGATGGCGCAGTTCGCGCAGGTGGCCGGGGGAGCCGGACTCGAGGGTGGCGGAGGGGCCGGCAAACGAGATTTCGAGGAGGTCGGCCGCGGGGTCGGCAACGATTCGCCAATCGTCTCGCCGGAAGCTTTGGGCCCGGCACAGGGCGAGACGTTGAAGCGCGCCGTCAATTCCCATTCGAGCCAGGCAGATTTCACCGGCAAAGTCCAGGCTGGGCACGAGCTCGGCGAGGCGCAGTTCGAGCCCGGCGTGGGGCTCGTCTGCCGCGAGCAAGAGGTCGGTGCGCCCGTCGGCGAGGGTGATTTCGAGCGCCACACAGCCGTTGGTGCAGACGCCGCCCGCGTCATGGCGCACCTCGAGCCGGCGCGCCTGCCGGACAAGGGATTCAGCCTCGAACACCTCGAGGGTGCTCAGGAAAGCCGACTGGAGCGGCAAGGTCCCCTGGCGGCGGATCATCAGCGCCGGATTCCAGAATTCGCCGTGCTCGAGGCCAATGTAAGGCATGATCCGCGCCTCGGCCGTGGCCGCTTGCGCCCCGGTCGAAAAGTCGCGGTAGCGCATGACCAGCGGCGTGCGGCCGGCGGCGGCGGGCTCGAGGGTCCAGGTGGCGGACCAGCCGGGTGAGGGCCGGGCATCCTGCCGAAAGTTCCGCATGAGCGCGCCGTGGCCAAAGGGCTCGACGGGCTCGGTTTCGAGGCCGGAGGTTTTCATTTGCCCCCTGGGGCCGTGGACGAATTTGGCGTGGTCCCGCCCGCCGGCCACGCGGAAGAGGTCGGCGACGTAGAAATCCTCCGGCGAAATGTCCACCAGCAGCGCCGTGCGTTCAAACCGGCTGACCCCGGCCAGCCGCGGAGCGGACGCGCGCATCAGGTGAATTTGGACGCCATCCGCCCACAGCGTGCAGTCCCCGGCGCCAGCGGCGGGGCTGCGCCCGTCCACGACCACGGTGTTATGAGCCGCCGGGCTGAGATACCACGCGACTTCCGGCGTGGACCAGCCGCCGTGCTGCACGGGCGGATAGCCGAAGTCGGGCAGCAGGTCGCGGCCCCGGGCGAAGAGGCCGAGGGTCATCAGATCGGCGTGGCCGTGGGCGCCGCCGGAGTCATAGTCAAGCCACAAAGCCCGCCCCCCGCCGCCCGTCCCGGACCGCAGAATGCCCAGATGCCACCGGGATTTGTGAACGCTCGACAGTTCGGGCCGCGGCCCCTGTCTGGCAATCACCTCGGCGACGCCGCGACGCAGGGCTTCAGGGTCGGGCGCCATCAGATCGTGGGGCAGGCCCTCGAGCGTGTCCCCGTTTTCCCGGTGGAGAATCTGGACGTAGGCGGGGTCGCCGGTCGTTTGGTAGAGCTGCCAGAAGAAGGTGAACAGCGAGGGCTCAAGCCGGGGCTGGTCCAGGCGGGTGAAGGACGCGCCCACATACCGCGGCGCCGGCTGAGCGAACGCGCCGCAGTCGCCGGAGTTGGGGTAGAATTGGTCGAGGCAGAGGGTGTCAATATGGAACCGCCAGGTTTGGCGCAAGGTGGGCACGCGCTCGAACAACCGGCCGAGGAATTGGGGGTCGGAGTCTGCCAATCGGGCCAGCAAGGAGGCCAGGCCGCTGATGGTGTAGGCCGCGTAACCGGCCAGGCCCTTCTCGCCGGTCACGCCGTCCACGGCGGTCGCCGGGCGGACAAAACGCTCGAGGTCATTTTCGACTTCGGTGCGGTTGCCGGGCCAGCCGAGCACGCAGTGGATGATGGTGTAGGCGATTTCGCGGCGAGGAAAGTTGCTGTGCATTTTGGCCGGGCTTTGAAGGGCATCCCGCAGGATGCGGTCTTCGATATTGCGCTGGATGTCGGCGAAGGAGGTTTTGGGATTGGCCAGGCCGTGAGCGGTGGCTTTGGCGGAGAGAAACGCCGGCAGGGCGGGGTCGTGGCGAATGCCTTCGAAGACCTGGTCGTAGGCCAGCACCATTTCGCGCGTTTCTTCGCACGCGTCGTGCCAGACCGAAACGTATCCGGCGGGCTGGCGGCGCTCATAGACGTAGCCTTGCGCCGCGTAATCGAAGGACGGATACACATCGGCCACGCGGTCCAGGAGGATGCCGGCCTTGCGGGCGCAGGCGGGGTCGCCGGTCAGCACCCAGGCGGTGGCCAGGGCCTGGATGCCGTCGCGGATGAGTTGCTTGAACTGGCCATAGACGAGGTAGGCGCCGATGAAACGCCAGCGGCGGTCGCCGGCGACATACCCCTCGCCGTCATCCACGCCAAAACCTCGGAGAGGATCGTTCGGGCCGGGATGTTCGGCGTTGAAAAGGAGGGTGCGGTCGGCCCGGGCGGGGTCGAACAGGCCCTCGCGATTCAGGCCTGAGCGATAGTAGGCGCCAAAGTCATTCTTGGGGAAGAACTCGCGGCAGTGGGGGCACCGCACCTTCCAAGGGTGCTGTCGCGCGTTGATTTCCCAGGTGTACATGGGGACGCCGCGCTTGCAGCTCGGGCAGTCCCCGTTGGACCACACCATCCACGAACGGCTGATCGAAGGGCCGAACATGAGGCTCCAGAGCGTGTCATCGGACTGTTCCCGCCACCAGGCGGCGCGTTCGAGCGCTTGGCGGCGCAAACGTTCGCCTTCGGGATGGCGCGCCAGGTTCTGGCGAATGCGGGCGAGGCGTTCGGGGGGAAAGAAGGCCGAATGCTCTTTGAGGACCGGCCCGGGGGCGGGAGCCGCCAGGGCGAAGGCGGAAAGCCACACCTGAACGAGGGGGAGCCAGAGCCACGTCGCGGCCGGAGTTTTCACGCGGCCAACGTAGCCGGGGGCGGGGTCGGAGACAAGGGTGGCGCGAGGGGGTGGCGGGAGCGGGGCGGCCGCCCGAAGGGGGTGGCGGCGTCCGCCGGGCGCCCGGCTTACGGGTATTGCCATCCTGTCACCTTGGTATTACCCTGCACGGCATGAAAACGATTACGGTGAAGGTGCCGGGGCCGTTGGCGGCCTGGCTGACCCGCCAATCGCGGCGGCTGCGGCGGTCGAAGTCGTCGTTGATCCGCCAGGCGCTGGAGGAGCAGCGGAGTCAATCGGCCAAGCCCTCGTGCCTGGAACTGATGGAGGGCCTTTGCGGAACGGTCCGCGGTCCGCGGGACCTTTCGACCAACCCGAGGCACCTGGACGGATTCGGGCAATGACGCGCACTCTGCTGGACACGGGGCCGCTGGTGGCGGTGTTGAATCGCAACGACCAGTATCATGATTGGGCGAAGGTCCGGATGGGAGCGCTTGCGCCGCCGTTGTTGACCTGCGAGCCGGTGCTGACGGAGGCCTGTTATCTCATCCAGCGCCATGGGGGCTCGCCGGCCGAGTTGTTAAGGAAAGTCCAGGAGGGGGTGATTGAGGTCGCCCTGACGTTGAAGACGGAGGCGGGGGCCGTGGAGGCCCTGATGCGACGCTACCAGGACGTCCCGATGTCGCTGGCCGACGCCTCTCTGGTGAGGCTTTCGGAACTGCACCCGGCCTGCCAGGTGTTCACGCTGGACAGTCACTTTCGGCGCTACCGGCGCCACGGGCGGCGGGTCATCCCCTTGCTCGCGCCGGGATAGTCAAATAACCGTTGCGCCGGTGGCCGCCCGCCCGGCGGGACGTCCGGCCCGGCAGCCCTCACGCCACGGCGGCACCCCTTCGGCCGCACCCGGTAGCTTTTGAATTAGACAATCCGGGGAGCGGGCGACACATTTGAGATATGGTTGCGGTCAATTCAACGATGCTGGCTTTGGGGACCCCAGCGCCGGATTTCCAGTTGCCGGACCCGGGCGGGCGGCGGGTGGCGCTGTCGGATTTCCGCGGGGCGCCGGCCTTGGTGGTGGTCTTCATGTGCAATCACTGTCCTTACGTGAAGCATATTCGGGACGGTCTGGCGAAACTGGCGCGGGATTACGCCTCCCGGGGCGTGAAGGTGGTGGGGATCAACTCGAATGACGCGAAGCATTACCCGGCCGACAGCCCGGCGCGGATGGCCGAGGAGGCCAGGGCGGCGGGGTACACCTTTCCGTACCTGTATGACGAGACCCAGGAAGTTGCCAAAGCCTACCGGGCGGCCTGCACGCCGGACTTCTACCTGTTCGATGCCGGGCTGCGGCTGGTGTATCGGGGGCAATTTGACGACAGCCGGCCCGGAAACGGCATTCCGGTAACGGGGAAGGACCTCCGCGCCGCGATTGACGCGGTGCTGGCGGGACGGCCGGTTTCACCTCACCAAAGACCGAGCATCGGGTGCAACATCAAGTGGAAGCCGGGCAACGAGCCGGACTGGTTCGCTTGAACCGGGCCGCGCCGGGCCGCGCGGCCTCCACCCGCCCGCCTGGCCGGAGCGCGCCCCGGCGCGCGAACGGACGCCCATGATCGCCCGCGTCACACTCGAAATCGCGCTCCGCAAGGAGTTCGATTATTTCATTCCGCCCGAACTGGCGGGCCAGGTGGACGTGGGCAGCCGCGTCCAGGTTCCGTTTGGTCCGCGCAAGGTGCTGGGGTGTGTCACCGCCGTTGCCGAGGAGTCCGACCGTCCCAATCTGAAACCGATTTTGAAGGTGTTGGGAAGCCAGACGCTGGTCACTCCCAAGGTCCTGCGCCTGGCGCGGTGGATTGCGGACTACTACTGTTGCGCGCCGGAAGTGGCCTTGAAATCCGTGCTGCCGGAGGCGGTGCGGCAGGAGAAGGCGGGGTGGCGGGAGCGCCTGTTCGTGCGCGTGCTGCCGGGGCATGGCGAGACGCCCCGGCTGCCCAAAAGGCAACAGGAGGTCTATGACCTGCTGCGGAGCCGGCGCGAGCTGCCGTTGACCGAATTGCTGGAGCTGGCCCAAACGACGGCCGCCACGGTGCGGCGGCTCGAGGACAAAGGGTTGGTGGCCATTTCGGCCGAGGTGTCCGAGCGGGACCCTTACGCCCGCGAGCACATCCTCCCCACCCAACCCCTGCCGTTGAACCCGGCTCAGGCCCGGGCGCTTGCGGCCATTACCGCCGCGATGGACCAATCGCCTTGCGGTCCGGCCCCGCCGCAGAGTGTCCCGGGGGCGGCGGCCGGCGGGGCCGCCGCCGGGCGCGGGCCGGGGGGAAAAGTCTTCCTCCTGCACGGCGTGACCGGCAGCGGCAAAACCGAGGTGTATTTGCAGGCGCTGGCGCACGCCTTGGAGCAGGGCAAAGGCGCCATCGTGCTGGTACCTGAAATCTCGCTGACGCCGCAGACGGTTGAGCGGTTCAAAGCCCGCTTTAGCTCGGGCCGCCTCCAGACGCTGGTAGCGGTCTTGCACAGCCATTTATCCAGCGGCGAGCGCCACGACGAATGGCACAAAATCCGGCAGGGCCGCGCCCGGATTGTGATTGGCGCGCGCTCGGCGATTTTCGCGCCGGTCGAGCCGCTGGGGTTGATCATCGTGGACGAGGAGCACGAGCACACCTACAAGCAGGAGGAAGCGCCGCGCTATCACGCGCGGGATGTGGCCGTCATGCGCGGGCGGATGGAAGGGGCGACAGTGGTCCTCGGCTCGGCGACGCCGTCCCTGGAGAGCTATTACAACTGCCGGCGGGGCAAGTTCACCCTGCTGGAACTGCTCGAGCGGGCGGATGACAAGAAGATGCCCGTCGTGCGGGTGGTGGACATGCGCCAGACGGTGCGCAAAGGGAAGATGGTGCCGATCTTTTCGCCCCAGCTCCACGAAGGCATTGCCCGGCGGCTCGAACGCAAGGAGCAGGTGATTCTGTTCCTCAACCGCCGCGGGTACTCGACCTCGCTGGAATGCCCCCGCTGCGGGTATGTCGCCGGCTGCCCCAATTGCAGTCTGTCGCTGACCTATCACCGGCAGGAGCAGAAACTGGCCTGCCATCTCTGCGGCCACACCGCCCCCGTGCCCGCCCTCTGCCCGAATGACGCGTGCCGCAACCCGGACATTCGTTACGCCGGCCTGGGCACGCAGAAGGTCGAGGACACCCTCCACAAACTGTTTCCCCACGCCCGCGTCGTGCGCATGGATTCCGATGCGCTCAAACGGAAGGGGGATTACCGCCGGATTTTCAGCGACTTCCGGGCCGGGAAGATTGACATCCTTTTGGGCACGCAAATGATTGCCAAGGGGCTGCATTTTCCGAATGTGACCCTGGTGGGCATCATTTATGCCGACTTGACTTTGCACCAGCCGGATTTTCGCGCCGGCGAGCGCACCTTCCAGTTGCTGACGCAGGTGGCGGGCCGCGCCGGCCGGGGGGATGTCGAGGGCGAGGTGGTTGTCCAGACCTTCACGCCGTCTCACCCGGCCATCCAGTTCGCGCGCCGGCACGATTATGCCGGCTTTTACGAGCAGGAGCTGGAGATGCGCAAGCCGTTGAGCTATCCGCCCTTCAACCGCGTCGCCATGCTCACGCTCAAGGGACGCAACGAGGACAAGGTGCGATTCTCGGCTGAACACCTGAAGCGGGAGCTGAACCAACGGCTGGCGGACTTTGAGGGCCTGATTGTGGTGGGCCCGGCTCCGTCGCCGCTGCCGCGCGCCGAGACCTTTTACCGGTATCAAATCATGCTGCGGACGCCGCGCATGAGCGCCTTGAGCCTGCGGCTGGCGGACATTCTGCGGACGCTCGCCTTGCCGGAAGAAGTGACGCTGGCGGTGAACGTGGACCCCGCGGGCCTGGATTAGGGCGAGCGGGCCGGACCGGCGAGCCAGGGTTTCATGGGGTGCAACACGTTGATTGGCCGTGTGCCCGGTGTGGCCAAAGCGCTCCCCCCCCGGGAGACAAACTGAGAGGTGAATCCCCTTGACTTCGAAAGAAGCTGATTTATCCAAGGGATCGTGACGGCTTTACCATGCGCCCGCGGCGCAGCTCGCCGGACGTTCCCCACAGCGAGCGGCAGGAGGTTGTTATCCAGTTGGCAGACGGGTATGAACCGCTTTTGGAAATGGGTCTTATTGCTGGCGTTGGTGTGCCTGACGGCGGTGGAGGCAGGCAGCGCGGCCGCCGCGCAACCCCCTTCGCCAGCCCGGTCGCCAACCGCCACAGTGGTTCCCGGTTCGGAAGTCAAGGCGACGGTGGTGCTGGTGACGCGGATTATTCATCGCGCCGGGCCGCCCCTCAAGTCGGCGCGGATTCAGATGCACGCTCCGGTGGACCTGCCGCATCAGGACATCCACGAGCTGGAGGTGGAAGGCCATCCGAAATCCACGACCGACCGCTGGGGCTGTCCGGTGCTGGTTTGCGAGCGGGCGGAGCTGGCGCCGGGGGCGAACCTGGTGGGCCGCTGGGCGGCGTGGGCCACGACGCGGCGGTTCCAATGGGACGTCAAGGCGGCGGTGGAGGGCAACGGATGCGGGCTGTCTGATGCGGAGCGGGAGCTGAACCTGCGCGACGGCCGGCCCCTGCAGTTGAACGACCCGGTCGTGGCGGCGGCGGCCGCGGAGGCGGCGCGCGGCAGGTCGAACGCGGTCGAGGTGCTGGATGGCGTGTTTGGCCTGATCATGGAGCGCTTGAGCTACGACCGGGATGGCAAGTGGCAGCCGGCGCCCGAAGTGCTGGCGAGCGGGAAGGGAAGCTGCAGCGAATACACGTATTGCTTCATCGCGCTGAGCCGCAAGAACGGCATTCCAGCGCGCTACGTGGGCGGCATCGTCGGGCGGGTCGGCGAGGGGTTTCACCTGGACCGCGTGTTTCACCGGTTTCCGCAGGCCTGCCTGCCGGGCCACGGATGGGTGGATTTTGACCCGACGCGAAACGAGCGGGCGAACAACAAGCGGCTGTACTTTGGCCAGACGCCGGGCCCGATGCTGTTGCTGAGCCTCGGGGACGGAGGCGAAGGTTCGCTGACCGGCCCGGACTACCTGGAGTCGCATTCCTGGGCCGACCGGAATGCCCGGGCTTCGTCGCTGCGACAGGCGTGGTGGTTCACGCCGCCGCCGCCCGAGGTGCGGACTCAGGTCGCGGCCTTCCGGCAGCAGCTCGACGCGGCCGGCAGCGAGGAAGCGCGGGCGGGGTTGGTGAACCGGGCGCTGGCGATCGGGCATCCGTTTGTGCTGCCATGGCTGGATGATTTGTTGTATGCGACGGGCGTCCGGGTGGAGGCGGCCCGGGCCTGCCTGAAGCTTGGCGGACAGGGAGTCCTGGGGGCGGTGGTGAATTGTCTGGGCCGGCTGGAGGATGCGGACGGCGACCGCCAGATTGGGCGTTTGCTGGAGGAGTTCACCGGCGAGCAATTCGGCAGCGACCGGACCCCGCTGGAACGAATGGCTCAAAGCCCTCACGCCCCGGACCCCGCTGCCGGGAGACACCCCGGACCGCAAGCCATGAGGAGGCCGAACCGACAGCGGTTTGCCCGGGCCCCCCTGCTGTGGGCGGCCGCCCTGGCGGTGGGCGCAGGGTGTGTTTCGGGCGCGGAAGGGCCGGCCGACCCGCCGTTCAACTTCGAAGAAGCCTCGCGCCACGTAGCCAAACCGAGGGAATTGTGGCCGGTCGTTCGGCAACACTGCGTTCCCCTTGAATTCAAGGTGCTGAAGGACGAGGTGGTGACCAGCGACACCGATCCCGCCCGGAAACTGCGCAAAGTCACGGCGCATTTCTGGTCGCAGAAGCTGGCGGGCAGGAAGTGGGGGCATCCGTGCACGATTCTGATGCCCGCGGACCCGGCGGTGAACCAAGCGCCGGAGCGGAAAGGCAAAGTGGTCATCATCGGTTCGCCGGGGCGGGATTATTATCCCATTCACGTGGCAAAATACGGCGAGCCGATTGCGACGCGGACGGGGTACCCGACCCTGGTGCTGAGCAATCCCGGAAGTTATGCGGACGGCAGCGACATCGAGCAGGACATTGGCATTCTGGCCAAACTGGCGCGGGAAACCGGCACCAATTACTACAACATGAACTGCCAGCTCGCCGTGGTGTACATCCAGGCGATGAACGCGCTGCAGCAGTTTCTCGGCCTGGACACCCTCCGGGCTGTGGTGGGCGGGCATTACAAACGGGGCCGGAGCGCGACGGTGGCGGCGGCGATGGACCCGCGGGTGGCGTCGGTGATCATCATGGGGAACGAAGGGGTGTATCGGACGGATCGGATCGAACCGCACCTGTCCTTTCATCACGCGTTTTTCCAGGACCAGGTCGAGGGGCCGGTCTTTTACCTGGGCGCAACCAACGAGGACGGGTATCGCATGTTCAACGTCAACCTCCTGCAGGAGCGGTTGCGCCGGCCGATGACCCTCGAGCTCATTCCCAACTACCACCACTCCAATTTTTCCGAGATTCAATACATGGATTTTCTGATGTGGGTGGCCCACATCTTTGACGGGCGGCCGGTCACGCAAATCACGGAGGTGTCCCACCGGCGTGAGGGCAACAGCACCGTGTTCCGCGCCCGGATCAGCGGAGAAGCGAAGGTGCAGATTGTCCGGGCGTGGTACGCGTTCACCGACGACCCGGCGTGGCGCGACGTGATGTGGTATCACGTTTTGATGCGGCCGGCGGGGGAGGCGTACGAAGGGCGCCTGCCGGGCAAGATGCCGGATGCGTTTTTGGTGGAAGTGGGGGATATTGCGCAGGGCATTGCCGGCTACGTGTCGAGCCTGCCCTATAAACTGACCGATGCGCCGGTGGTCGAGCGGGTTTCGCGCGGCCCGTATCCGAAGCTCTGGTCGCCGAAGGGTGAGCCATGAGCGGCGGGGCGAATCGCCGGCCGGCAGGTCTTCCACAGCGGCTCGAACGGGACCGGCTTTCGTTGCTACTGCGAATTTGATCCCCGGCGCGGGACGGGCCTGGTCATCATGTGCAACGGTGTTGGCGGGCAGCCGCTCTGGGCCGAGCTTCTCGAAACCGCCGGAGACGAGTGATTTGGACGAGTGATTTGGGCATTGCGCCGGCCCGGGAATTACGGTGGATTGAACGGATATGAATCGTCGTTTGTTTCTTGGCCGCCTGGGCGCCGGCGCCGCCCTGGCGATGTTGGGACCGGGGTGCCGCACGGTGTCAGGTCCGGCGGCGGCAGCCGGCGGCGTCCAGCCCATCCGCGGGAGCTGGATCAGCATTTGGTGGGACGACCGGCGTCATGCGTATTGGAACGACGCCTGCCTGGGCTTTACCGCGGAGCAATGGCAGCAGGCGGTCAAAGACGTGGCGGAGCTTGGGTTTGAATACCTGGTGCTGCTCGCCATTGCCAAGGGAGGCAAGGCCTTCTATGACACCCCGTTGCTCCCGAAGCTGGAGATGGCTTGCCCGGACCCGATTGAGGCGCTGCTCAAAGGCGGCGACAAGTATGGGGTGAAGTTCTTTCTCAGCAGCGATTGGTACGCCGAGTGGGACGAGCGGGCGCTGCTGGATGCCAGCCGGATGGCCTGCCGGTTCCAGATGATGGAGGAAATCGCGGCGCGGTACAGCCGGCACCGGAGCTTTTACGGCTGGTATTGGCCAAACGAAGCCTGTCTCACGCCCTACTTTACCGAATCGTTCATCCGGCATGTGAACCAGTGCAGCGCGGAGGCGCGACGGCTCACCCCCAAGGCCCGGACCCTTACCGCCCCGTATGGAACGCATCAGGCCGTGGCCGATGACCGGTTTGTGCGGCAGTTGGAAATGCTGGACGTGGACGTCATTGCCTACCAGGACGAGGTGGGCTGCCTGCGGATGGATGCGGCCCGGAGCGCCGAATGTTTTGCCCGCCTTCGCCAGGCGCATGACCGCGTCCCGCAGCGGGCGTTGTGGGCGGATGTCGAGACCTTCGCCTGGGAGGGCCCGCCCAACCGGCAGACCAGTCCGCTGATCCCCGCTCCGTTCGAACGCGTCCAGGCGCAACTCGAAGCAGTTTCCCCCTACGTGGACAAGATTCTGATTTACCAGTACCAAGGTCTGATGAATCGGCCCGGGACCCGCGCCTTCGCCGGGCACCCGGATTCAACCCGGCTCTACACCGACTACGTGGCGTGGCTCAAACGGAGCGGCGCCAGCCGGCCCCGCAGGGGGACCTAGCCGGGCGTCGGCCGAGACCCCAAAGGATGGAGAAGGGCGCGGGGCGGTTCCCGCCGCGGTCGGGTTGGGTGCGGCCCGGGAGGGGGTTCAAGGCGCGTATAGGCGGTAGAACCGGTGGGGAAATTGGGCGGCATTGGTGTCGCAGAAATAAAGCGGGCCGCTGCCGAG
>ERZ795050.1592-NODE-1592-length-28390-cov-196.542227_pt1 | contig 28390 bp, 23 predicted proteins | sample MGYA00375134_ERZ795050 | MGnify/ENA primary metagenome ERZ795050 (study PRJEB30179, sample SAMN05720221) | activated sludge metagenome | isolation source: Anaerobic digester | place: Japan | collected 2015-05-26 ... | reverse complement strand
AGAAGGTCCAGACTAAGTTCAGTATTTTCTGGAATGCAATAGAATTTTGATGCCAAGAAATGGAGAATCAATGCAAGTGGCCTGGCACTTTCGCCAGGTGTGCTTGCATAGGAGGGGAGCATGCATGGAAAAATCCTAATCGTCGAAGACACCAAAGAGCTCGCTGAGCTCTACAAGCTCTATCTTCAGAATGAAGGCTTTGAATGCAAGCTCGCATTCGACGCTGAGAGCGCTCTCCCTATTGCACAAAAAGAGGAATTGGACCTTGTGGTACTGGATCTAAACCTTCCAGGAATGGATGGCTTTCAGTTCCTTGAGCAACTTAGAAAGACAAAGTCCATGCCCGTAATGATTCTAACCGCGAGAGAGGCTGATGAAGATGTAATTTTTGGGCTTGGCGTAGGAGCCGATGACTTCGTGACTAAACCCTGTCCTCCGAAGGTCCTTGCCGCTCGCATCCGAGCTCATATGAGGCGTACAGCCACCCTTCAGATGCGACAAAATGGAAGCATGGTAAGATTTGGACCTTATGAGCTAGATCTCGAAGGAATGTATCTAACTAAAAATGCCGAGCCAATCAGCCTTTCTGCGCGCGAATTCCACATCTTAAAAGAACTTGTAAGCAATCCAGGCAGGCCATTTACTCCCGAAGACCTCTATACTCGCGTATGGGGTCAGGAATATGGCGATATAAGCGCTATCGGAGTCTATATTCAAAGGCTGCGCAAGAAGCTTGAGGACGATCCAGCAAATCCTTATTATATCCAGACCCAATATGGAATGGGCTACCGGTTCAATCCTGAAGCCTTTGTGGAGAAAGCATGATGAAGCTTAAGCTCCGAACACAATTTGCGATTCTCACTATAGCTGTGACACTTTTTCCTCTCGTATTTGGATTGCTTTTTTTTACAGGCCAACAAGCCAAGCGCGATCCTCGAGTAACGACACGACTCTTTATCGATGAGGTGGCAAAAGAGTGGATCTTGGACAACAATATCTCACTCGAGGATATTCGGAGTGCTGGCGAGCGGGTTGGATTGCCCATAATGGATGCCGCTCTGGTAGACCCCGATGGGACCGTTAGGGTCTCTTCTTTTAGGGACTTGCCAGTAGGAATCAAATTAGATGTTATCGATCTTGCGCGGCCACCTCTTCTTCCTTATGGCAAGCCTAAACCGGAACTGCGCTTTTTGCCTATAGATGCGAGCCTTGAAAAAAGCCCTCTTCTTATTTTCGACATTCAGCCATTTCTATCGCGAGAGGATATTCGAAACCGTAATTTCATGTTGGTGACGAGTCTTACGCTTGGAGCCTTAATTGTTGCGGGTTTTATGTCCTTCTTGATACTTCGCTCCACAGAAAAAGCTATCAACAATCTAATAGAAGACACGGCTATAGTCGCAAGAGGCAAGCTCGATCACGAGGTAAAGGGAAGCGGTGCACTAGAACTCCGCTCCCTTGCGGATAGCATCAACCACATGCGAATCACACTGCGGGACATGATTTCCAGACGAATGAACATGCTCATTGGAGTAAGTCATGATTTAAAGACACCTATTGCCCTTATCCAAGGATACACTGACGCACTAAGCGATAATATGGCCTCCGATGAAGCAACAAGGATCCATTACCTCGAAATCATCCGAGAAAAGAGTGCGCAGCTCGAAGATCTCGTCTCGGAATTGATCGAGTTCATGAAGATAGATGATCTAAATATGCCCCAAGAGGCTGTGGATTTATGGCCGCTTCTTATGTCTTTAGGCAAGCGCTTTGAGGAAGATGCTCGTCTTCTAGGTCTTGAACTCCTATATGGCTTTGGACACTTTGATTCTGTTCTATCGAAAGAAGAACCAAAAGACCTTCCAAGAGTCAGAATGAACCGTGCGCTATTCGAGCGAGCCGTCGAAAACCTAATATCCAATGCATTCCGTTATACGGGAGCCGGTGGCCATGTAGAACTTGCTTTGGATATAAAGAATGGACAACCAGTATTGATAGTGGCTGATAATGGGCCTGGCATTTCTGAAGAAGACCTACCATACATCTTCGACGCATTCTATAGAGGAACGCATTCTAGGAAAGAAGCGGGTCATGGTTTTGGTCTTACGATTGTAAAATCTGTTGTTGACCTTCATGGTTGGAGCATTGAGGCTCGCAATAGAAAAACTGCGCCCCAGAGCCAAGCTAAAAACAACATGCAAGAAGGAAGCAAAGGTCAAGGCCTTGTGATCGCGATTACCATGAAGCCAGCGATACATGATTAGAGTCTAGAAAGGTTGATATTTTTGCTCGAGAATATCAAGGCTTTGGAACACTAGTCATGCGCTCTTTGGTCGACCAAAGACCAAGGGCTGGATTTGGTACAAAAAAGTATTCCTCGTCATCTAGAGTGTTGTGGAAGCCTGCGCCCGCGAGCCTGCCCTCGGGTAAGTATCTCGATTTGGCTTTTTCAAGATCGATGTAATGATAGCCGACAGACTCTATTTCTTCTTTAGTCATGCCTGGCCCAGGGGCGTAGCTTATAGTGTAGCGGCCTTCGCTGGATCCATGAATTAGATGGGCTGCAGCCGAGAGATTTTGCGATAGGGCAGGCTCGCGGGCGACAAGATTCTGAATCTCGCCTGAAGGCCTATAACCAAAGCTTCGTATCACGGCATCGATAGCAGCATCCTCTCCAAAGCTGCGAAGCCCGGGCGCAAGGATTATGAGCTCGCTTTCATCTGCCATGGCCATTCTTAAGCGATAAATCGATTTGTTGCCTAGCCATGTGCTTCGATATTCGCTTGGATCGAGCCAGACCACCGCTTTTCTAATCGGCTTTTCAAAAAGCGTTATGTTCAGCTCTGCAGAAAGGGTACAAGCTTCTTCGAAGCATCTTCTATCGTATCCAGCAAAATATCCTTGCTGTAAAGGTGCGCCATCTCTAGGCGTCCCTATGACAGTAAGAATCCAAGCTATTGGAGGCAATTTTGCCTTAGAAATACTCAAGGCCTCGTCGAAAAGAGCTCTCACTGGTGTATCTATACGCCCCATAATGCTTTCCATTCCACAGGTGGCGCCTAAATAATGGCTCTTATCGATTGCTTCTTTTCCTCCGGTGCCTACAAAAATATTTTTTGCATGGTTTGCCATTCCAGCAACCTCATGAGGCACGACCTGGCCAATCGAAAAGACAAGGTCTATATCTCCTAAAGCGAGCAGCTTATTTGTTTGAATAGGGTAGGAATATCTAACCTTACCGCCGGAAATCTCTTCAACGCGCTCTTCTGGAATCTTTCCGAGCTCGACTACATCCTTTCGCCAATCATGGACTCTGAATAGTGTTCTAGGCGAAAGAGGATACATCTGTGAGATTTCATCTGCTGTCATGGGTGCATGAGTGCCTATGGCTGGTAAGATCGCCGCAACACGGGGACCAAGCTGCTCGACCAATAGATCGGTTATCAGTCCTGCCTTGGAGTGATATCTTGTGATATCTGGAGGAATGATCAAAATCTTGCTAGCATCGAGCGCACCCGATTCTTTTATAGTCCTATCGACCAATCGTTCGAGTTCTAATCGATCTATGCCAGATTCTCGCTTTTTCTCAGCTATATTCATTGTAGAATTCCTTTATTCGAAAATTCAAAAAGAGCTTGCGTACCTTTCTTTCAAGCGACATTATATAGAAAACAACTCAGGAGGGACATATGCTGCAACTTTCTCGCTTTTCCATGGGCACTGGAGACCGATTTGGTCGAGAAGGAGAAGCTCAAATAGGCGCTTTCCAGGACTTGCGAGCTAAAGGAGGCGAAGCGGACATCGTTTGGAACAAGAGCAATCGCGAACATGTGCTGATAGGCTCAACGCCTGCAGACCAGGCAAAGGCCGCATCGGAAGCGATAAGAAAGACAGGTTGGGATGGAGGATGGTTCATAGATGCAGATCATATAACCATGAAGACTGTCGATTGGTTTCTGCCATACTGCAATTTTTTTACCATCGATGTAGCGGAGAGCATAGGAAAGAAAGCTTCATCAGCTTCGCGTTTATCTTTTTTGGATAGAGCAGCTTTTCTGCTTAAGGATAGTTCAGCGCCTGTCTGGGTTGAGAATGCTGATTTAGAGAGCGTAGCGGATAAATTCCTTGCGGCTATCGAAGAAGCTGGAAAGACTTACCGCTATATCGCAGCGAATAAACCTAAAGGTTCTTTTGTTATCGAGCTATCGATGGATGAAACTGATAAACCACAAACTCCAGCGCAGGTTGCGGCAATTCTTGTTGCTGTGGCCGCAGAGAAGATTCCGATCTCGACTTTTGCCCCACGTTTTCCGGGTAAATTCCTAAAGGGTATCGATTATGTAGGAAACACAGCTGAATTCTTCCATACTTTCGAAGAGGAAGCTAAGGTCCTTCTATGGGCTTCCGAATCTTTAGGTCTTCCAAAAGGGCTAAAGCTTTCAGTACATTCTGGTAGCGATAAATTCAAGCTTTACAAGGGAATCCATGAGATCGCTACAAGGCTTGGGGCTGGCGTTCATCTCAAGACTGCGGGTACTACTTGGCTCGAAGAGATTGTTGGCCTTGCCGAAGCAGGAGGTAAAGGCCTTTCGCTTGCAAAGCGTGTATATGAGCAAGCCTATCTTCGAATCGACGAACTCACGGCCCCCTATGCCAACGTCGTTGAAATCGATGCCTCTAGCTTGCCCAGTCCTCAGATAGTAGCAAGCTGGGATTCGGATGCTTTTGTAAATGCTTTGCGTCATGAGTTGGATTCATCTATGATGCAGCCAGGCATGAGACAGCTCATGCATGTGGGATTCAAAATCGCAGCGGAGATGGGCAAAGAATATCTCGATGCTCTAGAAGAATACCGCGAATCTGTATCTCGCAATGTCCGGTACAATCTATATGCAAGACACCTCGAGCCGATCATCTTCGGCTGAACCATCATCATCGAAGACCAGGCCAAGTCTTCATCGACCTGGCATTATGGGGAAGATTCTCATTTGCTTTGGGATCGTCATTATCTTCTTTCTGGTTCTTGCGCTCGTCATGCAGAAAGAATCGATGAATCTCTCGCGCGAATATAGCAAAAACCTATCGAATTATCTACTCGTGCATAGATTTAGGCTCAATCTAAACTCATTTCATGCCCAGGCGGATCGATATCTTCGTGAACCTTCTTCGGTAAATATCGACTCTATATATGATGGCATATTGCTTTTAAATACACAGTATATTGAGCTCCTTCCAGTCGCCGATATTTCGATCTATATTGAATTTGAAGTACGAGCAACTGGCTATGGCCTCGATGCTTATCTTCCTTTGGTATCGCGTTCAGTTGGACTGAGAGCTGGGGATTCACCAGACTATTATCAGGTCTTTGTCAAGGCAAGCCGAATTCATGGCTACTTAGATATTTATCTCAACAGAATGCTTTCCGAACTTATGAAAAATGGTGAAGAGACTTATGTTAGTCTCTCGCATAAGGCAGAACTCCTCAATCGGACTATTCTTATCTCTATGATTCTTGCGAGCACTATTGCCATAGGGGTCATTCTTTTTGTGACTCAGGCAATTACTGCTCCCTTGCGAAGGCTAGCAAAAGAAGCGGAGAAGCTTGCCAAAGGCGATTTGGATGCAGGTATCGTAGAGGTGCATACAGGCGATGAAGTGGAAACACTGACACGTTCTTTTGCAACAATGGCAAAAAGCATCAAGGAATATGTAGAAGGACTCAAGGAAAAATCAGAACTCGAAAGGCTTTTACATGAAGAGGAGCTTGCTCTTGTGAGCATGGGTAAAGCACTTCGTGAGGCTCAGTTTCTAAACCTTCAGGAACAGATGAAGCCTCATTTTTTATTCAATGCCTTGAATACTATTGCCCGTAGCGCGCTTTTAGAAAATGCAGCCAGAACTGAATCGCTTGCTATCTGTCTAGCGACATTATTGCGCGCGACTATAAAGGATAGCGGAGCGCTTTCTACACTAGGAGAGGAGCTAGTAATAGCACAGGCCTATCTCGAATTCCAGCAGGTGCGTTTTGGAAATAGGCTTCAATGGAATATCGATGTGCCGCAGTCTTTGCGTAAGGCGAGGGTTCCCCGTCTAATGATTCAGCCGATCGTCGAAAACTCGGTTCGGCATGCGCTCGAACCTAAGATCGAGGGCGGCTTCATATCGATAAAGGCACAGAAGCGCAAGGAAGGGCTTGTACTGTGGTTTTTGGATAATGGCATTGGCATGTCAAAAGAACGTCTTGCCGATGTTCGAGCAAAAATTGCAGCTTCCTTGCAGATGCATAGCTTTGAGCAGATTAATCTTCCCCAGATGGTAGAAATCCCTTCAAATGGAGAGAACAATGTCAATGAAGAGGTTTTGCTGGAAGGAAGGAGTATAGGCCTTGCCAATATCGCGACTCGCTTTGGCATTCTCTATGGTGATGGCTGTCGCTTCGAGATTAGCTCGAGAAAAGAGAAGGGCACTCTTGTGAGAATTACTCTGCCGCTAGGAGAAAACCTGGGATGATTCGTATTCTCGTTGCAGACGATGAAGAACTAGAAAGAAAGGCAATGATCCTAATTTTGAATTCCGCGCCATCGAATGAGATCATAGATGTGCTTGAAGCTTCCAATGGGATCGAAGCCCTGGATATCTCGCAATCGCAGAGAGTCGACATCGCATTTCTAGATATACATATGCCAGGAATTGATGGACTTAGGGTTGCAGAGAAGCTATCATCTCTTCCTAACCCGCCCATAATTGTAATGGTGACAGCCTATGATTATTTTTCCTATGCTCGCCAGGCCTTGAGATATGGTGTCATAGAATATCTTCTTAAGCCAGCATCGACAGCAGAAGTCTATAATGCGCTTTTTCTAGCGTTTAGCGAGATAAAAGCTCGGAAAGAGGAGGAGAAAAGGCAAGCGGAAGCTAAGCGTGTAGCAGCTGACTTAAAAGACTTTCTCCGAGCAAAAGTCTATTCGGCATTACGCGAAAATACAATGGATACGGAGATCATTCGACAGCTGGTAAAGCTGGAAACAGGAAGCGAGACCTGGCTCTGCATAGCTCTTGTCGCAGGAATAAAGAAATTTATGTCTGGCGATATGTTTTCTCTAGCCTCAAGTGAATTCAACAGAATCTTCCCTATTCTTTCTGAGAAATTTTTAATATCCGATATTGGGCTTGCCGAATCCAAAGCAATGCTTTTCGTCTCACCCAGCGAGCCGAGAGCGGAAGCGATGAGAGGCGAGCAAATTTTGGATGCAATAATGAATGTATTGATAATCCTCCCCTATGAGATAAATAATGGTGAGAGCGATGAGAGTTTCCAAGAGTTCTTTTCTAGATACAGAAAGCATTTTGAAGAAGAAAGCATTGCACGCTTCCTTTGCCGCTGTCGAGATGCCGGAGCTAGAACACTTCGGATAGGTATCAGTGCCGCAGACTATAGTTTGGCATCGACAGCTCTCAGGATGGCCACAACTGCCTTCAACCTTAGCTCTGTAGAGCGGCCAGTCATCGTATTGAATCCGACACAGACCGATGAACTAAAGGTTAAGGACCCCCATACGGTTGCTAGCCTTGCATTGCTGTGGCTTGAAGACCATTTCATGGAGAACATTGGTCTTAAGGATTTGGCCATGGCCATCAATATAAGTCCTTCTCATCTTTCCCGCTTGCTTATGAAGGAGACTGGAATTAGTTTTGGGGAGATCCTATCCCGAATCCGAATAGCACGAGCGAAAAGCCTGCTTTTGAATGGCGTCTCGGTAAAAGTTGCATCATTTCTGGTTGGCTTTCGCGATCAAAGTTATTTCACAAAAGTATTTACCAAAATCGAAGGTATCTCGCCATCGCACTATATCGAACAATTCCAATCCAGATCGAGCTAGAGTCTTTCCAAGCATCATATTGCTAAGAATAGGCATGGAATTACCAAACACAAAACGAAAAATAGCCTCCTATAATTACTAATTGCAGGTATATCTCAAATATCTGCAAAAGATTAGATTCTAAAGGAGGTTGTGCGTATGAAAAAGTTTCGTATTATCGCGCTTGCCTTGTTGCTTGTCCTCTTACCGTCGATGTTGTTTGCTCAGGCTAAGCCGATTGTATTGAGGCTTGCCGAGACCCATCCCAAAGGCTATCCCACGGAATTGGGAGATGAGGAATTCGCTCGCCTTGTAAAGGAACGCTCGAATGGACGGATAATAATCGAAGTCTATCCTGGCTCTCAACTTGGCGAGGAAAAGGCTGTGATCGAGCAAGTGCAGTTCGGAGCCATAGACATCACTCGTGTATCTATAAGCCCAGTAGCCGCCTTTGTTCCAAAACTCAATGCATTCCAGATGCCTTACCTTTACAGAGACTCAGATCATATGTGGAAGGTGTTGAAGGGAGATATCGGCATGGAGCTCCTTGCGAGCCTCGAACCTTTTGGTTTTATTGGGCTTGGTTGGTTCGAAGCAGGAGCTAGAAGCTTCTACAATAGCAAAAAGCCAGTCTACACACCTGCGGATCTAAAGGGCATGAAAATCAGGGTGCAAGAGAGCGAGCTAATGTTGGGGCTAGTGCGTTCGTTCGGCGCGATACCTACGCCAATGCCCTATGGCGAGGTTTATTCTGGTCTGCAGACAGGAGTAGTCGATGGCGCGGAAAACAACCCACCATCCTATTATTCTGCAAGTCATTATGAGGTTGCAAAATACTATACTCTAGACGAGCATACGATGGTCCCAGAGATAATCATCGGTTCGAAGATTTCTCTTGGCAGATTGTCGAAAGCTGATCAGGATTTAATCAAGAAGGCAGCAATGGATGCCATCGACTATCAGCGCGCTCAATGGGATGCTTATGTCAAGGTTTCCATGGATAAGGTCAAGGAGGCAGGCTGCACCATCATCCCAATACCCGACAAGACGGAATGGATGAAAGCAGTGGAGCCTATGTACAAGCAGCAACCAAAAGAGATTCAGGATCTCGTCGCAAGAATTCGCGCTGTGAAATAAATATTGAATTCTATTGGCGAGGCCGTCGAGATGCACGCAGGGTTGCGTATCTGAGTCTGCCGAGTATGCAATGCAGCCTTGCGCGCATTTCGATATAGTTTTCTATGCCTAAAACTGAGGTTTATCATGAAAAAATTCATTGTCTCCGCAGTTACATTTATCCATATTCTATTAATAAATCTCTCCATGATCATGATTGTCGCGATGCTGCTTCTTGTCTTTATCAATGTGGTGCTTCGCTATGTATTCAATAGCGGAATCTACTGGTCAGAAGAAGTCGCACTTGTGCTCGAGGTCTGGTTCATTTTTCTTTCTTTGGGGCTTGGAGTAAAGTATCGCCTGCATTTTTCCATAAATATTGTTAACCGAGAAAAAATTTCCGCCTCTCTAAATCGCGCTTTGGATATGCTTACCGATATTATCTACATCTTTATTGGCGCGATCATGATTATATATGGAAGCAAGCTTGTGAAGTTCACTATGAGGTCAATTATGCCTGCAACTATGCTGCCAGCGGGAATTCTCTACCTTGTTCTTCCGTTGTCCGGCTTTGTGGCAATTGTCGAAGCTATTTTTCATATTTTCGGATTCAATATGTTCGACGAAAAACTCGAAGCATACTTTTCCGGTCAAGGTGGAAGAATCAGAGATATATTGAGGAGCTAGCGCTATGAATGTGACAATTCCCACGATAATTCTTTTGGGCGGATTTGTTCTTTTGCTTCTTTTGAGAGTACCCATTACTTTTTCGCTCGCTACGGCCTCCATAGCGACCGCTTTCTATCTACATATACCATTAATGGCCATCGTGCAGCAGATGGTACAGGGTGTAAAGTCATTTTCTTTGCTTGCCATTCCCTTCTTCATCATCGCTGGCGAGATGATGGCACGGGGGGGTATAGCAGAAAAAATCATTAACCTCGCGAATGTCCTTGTCGGAAGGGTTCGCGGAGGTCTTGGCATGGTCAACGTAGTCGATAGTATGTTGTTTGGAGGCATCTCGGGCTCCGCGGTAGCCGATGTCGCCTCAACCGGTGTCATTATCATTCCTCTTATGAATAAAAACGGCTACGACAACGATTTTTCGGTTGCCATAACTGTGACGAGCGCAACGCAGGGGATAATCATCCCTCCCAGCCACAATATGATTATCTATTCGGTTGCAGCTGGCGGTGTGTCTGTTGGGAGGCTTTTCCTTGGTGGCTATATCCCTGGTATTCTGCTTGGTATTTCTCTAGCTATTATTGTGTATATTCTTTCAGTTAAAAGAAATTATCCTAAGGGAAGAAAATATTCTTTCAAAGAAGGAATCAAGATAGCCATCGATGCTTTTTGGGGATTGTTTGTCGCGGTGATAATCATTGTAGGCGTTGTTGCAGGTGTTTTTACCGCAACCGAATCTGCTGCAGTAGCCGCAGTCTATGCATTTATAATTACATTCTTTGTATATAAGCAGATTCCACTCAGAGAATTCAGAGGCATTCTCTATAGTACTCTCAAGACGCTCACAATGGTCATGACACTCATTGCCACAGCAAGCTCTTTCTCGTGGCTCATGGCCTATCTGCGAATTCCCGCTATGGCAACAGAATTCTTGCTTTCGATTACGGACAACAAGTACATGCTGCTCTTCCTTGTCAATGTGCTTCTTCTCTTCCTTGGAATGATTATGGATATGGCGCCGCTCATTCTCATTGTCACGCCAATACTGTATCCTGTATTGATTGGGAAGTTCGGTATGTCGCCCATCCATTTTGGCATAATGTTGATGATCAATCTTGCCATAGGATTGTGCACGCCGCCTGTGGGGTCTGCTCTTTTTGTGGGATGTGCGATTGGCAAAATATCTATTGAAAAGGCGTCGAAGGCGATGATTCCATTCTATATTGCCATGATTGCGACATTGTTCCTTGTGACTTATGTGCCTGAGATAACATTGTTCCTTCCGAACCTAATAATGCCTGGGCAGTAGAAATGGAGGACTTAGCTAATACTTTAGGATATATTCAAATATAAGGAGTTTTTCGATGTCGTTTGTTGAATCAATGTTCAGTCTGGAAGGCAAGATCGCCGTGGTAACAGGTGGAGGAGGCATGCTCCCATCTTATATTGCGATTGCCTTTGCCAAGGCCAATGCAAAAGTAGCTCTCTGGGGCCGTGGAACTCATCATCCCATGGAAGAGGCTGCTAAAACAGTCAGAAAGCAGGCTGGTTTGCCTTTAGATAGCGTCAATGTTGTCGGTCTTACAGTCGATACTGGCTCTACAGAAGCCTGCGAACAGGCCTTGGAACAGACAATTCAGAGCCTTGGCGTGCCCGATATTCTTCTCAACGGTGTTGGTGGCAATATTGGGAGATCGAAATTTGTAGAATTAGATGAAAAATTGTTCGAGGAAGTGTTAAGGCTAAACCTTATGGCAGGACTTGTAATACCATCAAAGGTCTTTGCAAAGCGATGGATCTCTGAGGGAATAAAGGGCTCTATGATCAACATGACTTCGATGACAAGCTACAAGCCCCTATCGGATACTTGGGCATACGACGCTGCAAAGGCCGGCGTGCTCAATCTCACCCAAGCACTTGCAAAGGAGTTTGCCCCATATGGAATTAGGGTCAATGCTATTGCACCCGGTTTTTTTGTCGGTAATCAGAACCGTGCGCTTCTCATAGATGAAAAAACAGGCGATCTCACGCCAAGAGGGCGAGCGATTATTGCGCGTACACCATTTGGTCGTTTTGGAGAATATGAAGAGCTTTGGGGCACCGCGCTCTACCTAGCGAGTTCGAAGGCATCTGGCTTTGTAACTGGAGTTAGCATTCCCATCGATGGAGGATTCCTCATCGATAATATCTAAATTCGCGATATTTTAATCTACAATATCTCAGTCAACTATATTCCAATCTGCAATATAGAAAGGGGGTTATATGGCTGAATTTCTCGATGAGGATTTTCTGTTGAAGAATGAAACTGCAAAACGGCTATTTTTCGAAATTGCGAAAGATTTGCCTATCTTCGATTATCATTGCCACTTGTCACCAAAGGCCATAGCCGAAGATAAACCTTTCGATGATATAGCCAAGATTTGGCTGGAAGGGGACCACTATAAATGGCGCATAATGAGGGCGAATGGCGCGCCTGAATCGCTTTGTGCAGGCGCTGGAGCTTGGGACGAAAAATTTCTCGCCTATGCTAATGCCTTAACTAAGGCGGCTGGCAATCCTCTTGTACAATGGTCTCATCTCGAGCTCAAAAGAATATTTGGAATAGATGAAATGCTTAGGCCTCAGAATGCATTGAGCATAAGAGAGAAGGCCAATTTTATCCTAGCAGAGAAAAGAATGAGCCCCCGTTCTCTTCTAGAGCGATTTAAGGTTAGCGTATTGTGCACAACGGACGATCCAGTAGACAATCTAGCTTGGCACAGAGCAATTGCTGAGGAGCAACGGGTTGGCTCTTCATTCACAACAAAAGTATTGCCTGCCTTTCGACCCGACAAGGCCATGAAAACCGAGGATATAAGCGCTTGGAATACTTATATCGATTTGCTTGGCGAGGCAGCTGGCATAGAAATTGAGTCCTTTGCCAGCCTTGCAGATGCTTTGGCCAGTCGCCATGCTTATTTCCACTCGATGGGGAGCAGGCTGTCGGATCATGCTCTTCTTATACCACCCTTTATGCAAGCCTCCGATGCCGAGCTCGATTCTATTGTAAGAAAAGGCCGCAGTGGCGAAGAGTTATCGCCAATAGAGCGGGAAAAGCTCGATACTGCACTTCTTTTGCACTTTGGACGACTCAATGCACAAAAAGGATGGACAATGCAGCTCCATATAGGAGCGCTCAGAAATGTAAATCCCGGATTATATAGAGCCTTTGGCCCCGATGTGGGCGGAGATTGCAGTTCCGATGCACCAATTATTGGTGCGCTTGCCTCTTTGCTTGGAGCCTTGGAAAGAGAGGGGAATCTTCCAAAAACCATTCTCTATACACTCGACCCTTCCAAGCATAATCCTCTTGCTACACTTGCAGGGAGCTTTGCAGGCACCGCTCCAGAGATTAGCTCGCCACAGGTAGCTGGAAAGGTTCAACTTGGTGCAGCTTGGTGGTTCAATGACCAGAAGGATGGAATGGAACGCCACATGAGGGAGTATGCTGGAGTCGGGTTATTGGGCGCATGGGTAGGAATGCTTACAGATTCTCGATCTTTTATGTCTTTCCCGAGGCACGAATACTTTCGCCGTCTTTTATGCAATATAGTGGGAGAATGGGTGGAGGCTGGAGAACTGCCAGATAATCCGCTTTATACAGAACAGCTTGTGCGCGGCATCTGTTGGGAAAATGCACGTTGTTATTTTGGGATGCTTTGATTTTAACACAAAAAATCTGATGAATGAAAATCGAAGGGGCGGCTCAGGTAAATCTTGGGCAACCCCTTTTCATTTTTAAGCCTTTATTTTGTATTCTTAACCGCGATCTGTTAGTTCAATCCTCTAAGATTACTTCTCTGTTTCGGTCATACCGGATATGAACTGTTTCTGCATAAGCACTACAACTATGACTGGTGGAAGCATGGCAAGCATTGTTGTCGCCATTACTATCTGCCACTCTATCTGGACATCTGCGCCAGACATCATCCGGTTGATACCTATTAGCAGTGTATAAAATTCTGGCTTAGTGGTTATGAGCAGTGGCCATAAGTATTGATTCCATCCATAAATAAACTGGATCACGAACATTGAAGCGATTGGCGTGCGGGTCATCGGGGCAAGAATATGTCTAAAGAATTGCATTGGGGTTGCGCCATCTATCTGCGATGCTTCGGCTATTTCTCTTGGTACTGACATGAAGAATTGCCTAAATAAGAATACGGCTGTCGCTGAAACGATCATGGGCAGAATTAAACCTGCATAACTATTCAGCAATCCTAGATCTGCAACTACCTTGTAGGTAGGCATAATACGTACTTCGACTGGCAACATTAGAGTGATAAAGATGCTCCAGAAGCAAAAGCCTCTCAATGGGAAATCGAAAAACACAATTGCAAAGGCCGCCATAAGAGAAATTATTATCTTGCCTATAGATATGCCAAGCGCCATGATGAGCGAATTCTTAAGCATAGTAGAAACTGGCGTACCCATGTTCTGTGTTCCATGCAGCAGTGCCTGGCGGTAATTCTCGATTAGATGAGATCCTATGCCTAGAGGCATGGGCGCTGCTTGTATATCGGAGTTGGTATGAGATGAAGCCGAAAAAATGAAATATATCGGGAATATGATAATAGCTATGCCAATCCATAGGATTATATGCGGGTAAAAACTGCGAATGATCTTTGCCCGGTGAGCGGCTTTATTAATTCGTTGTTGTTCTTTCATGGATGTTTCCTCCGCTTCAGTATGTGACTCGCCGCTCTATGAAGCGGAACTGGAATACCGTCAGAATAATGACCATTATCATTAGGATAACCGATTGTGCAGAAGAGCTCCCTAGGTCAAGATTGATAACCCCATCTCGCCAAACCTTGTATACGAGTATGGCAGTAGATTTCCCCGGAGCTCCCGATGTTATGGAATGCACGATAGGGAAGGTCTCGAAGAATCCATATACAAGGTCCATGACCAATAGATAGAAAGTAGTCGGCGAAAGAAGGGGGAATATGATTTTCCAGAATCTCTTGGTAGGCCCAGCACCGTCTATCTCTGCAGCTTCGACTAGAGTTGCAGGGACGCTTTGTAGTCCCGCAAGAAAGAATACAAAATTGTAGGCCAACTGCTTCCAGGTAGCAGCCATAGTGAGCAAAAGGAAAGCTTGGTTGAAGTTCAATAGATATTGCCAGTTGACATTAAAAGTATGCTTCAGCACATATGCAATAACTCCTACATTGGGGTTGAACATGAAAAGCCATATTACTCCAGCGACGAGTGTCGATACGGCATAAGGCCAGATAAGCATTGTCTTATAGAAAGAAGCGAATCTTATTTTCTTATTTGCCTGGATTGCGAGAAAAAGAGAAATAACCATCGAGCTTAAGGTTATGAATAGCGCAAATGCCGTCGATACCCAGAAAGATTGCCAATAATCGGGATCAACTAGTAGTTTCGAATAATTTTCGAAGCCAACAAAAATCATTTTGCCGCCGAAGGGATCTTGTAGATAGAAGGATTGCAAAATGGCCTGAGCAGAAGGCCAGAAGAAAAAGAGAAAAACGATTACCATCTGTGGCAGCACGAGAAGATAAGGCAATATAGAAGCTTTGAACTCATACTGTTTGGACATAGCAGTTCCTGAAGAAGATTTTGATTATTATACTAAACCGCAAAAATGTTGTATAGCGAGGGTTCATTTTGAATTCCTGCGCTTAAAAAAGGCCGCCGACCGGCGGCCTTTTTGCAACAATAATAGCTTTTTCTTGCCCGCTCTGAGAGTTCGAAAATTCACAGAGCGGAACTGGTCATCTACTTATTGAGCCTCTCAAACTCGCGCAATTGTTTGTTTCCTTCGCGTACCATCTTGTCGAGGCCATCTTTTACTGAGATCTTTCCAGAAAGGATTTCTTCCCATACCTGGTCTTCGATTTCGCGAATTATGGGCATATTACCAAAGCGAATACCCATTGAGTTCGGAGTAGGCGTTTTGTTGGTCAGCTGTTTGATCGCCACTTCGAGTCCAGGGTTGGTGACATAGTAACCTTGAGATTTTGTAAGCTCATAGGCGGCTTGGGTTACAGGCAGGTAGCCTGTTTCTTTGTGCCAGAGAGCTTGGATTTCGGGCTTGGAGATGAAATTGAAGAATTCGGCGACTCCCTTATATTCTGCAGCTGGTCTGCCATTGAAGACCCAGAGAGAAGCACCGCCAATGCAGGAATTTTGTGGAGCACCGGGCACATCGGGATAATAGGGCAAGCGCGCAACACCAAAATCGAACTTGCAGGTTGCCTTCATGTTTCCATATCCACCGATTGACTCAAAATGAAGTCCCACACGACCAGAGGTGAAGAGGGGATTGGCTTTGTTTTCGCGGCCACCATAGATGAATACGCCAGTCTTGGAGAGGTCATAGATATTCTGGAAATGGCGAACGACTACTGGACTATTGAATACGAGCTGAGTGTCGAGGCCATCAAATCCGTTGCTACGAGTACCGAATGGAATATTGTGCCATGAGCAGAAGTTTTCGAGCTGAATCCAGCTTATCCAGTTGGTTGTAAAGCCACCTTCCATGCCGGAAGCCTTTAGTTTCTTCGCAACCTCGAAGAATTCAGGCCAGGTGACAGGCGGCTTTTCAGGATCGAGTCCAGCTTTGCGGAAAGCATCCTTATTGTAATACATAACAGCAGTGGAACTGTTGAATGGCATCGAAATCATTCGGCCATCAGAAGTGGAATAATAGGATTTGATAGCTGGTATATAGATATCGGAGCTCCACTTCATGTTATTTTCTGCCATAAGCTGGTAGACGGGTTTGACGGCATTCTTGGCCGCCATCATGGTGGCGGTTCCGACTTCATAGACCTGTATGATTGCAGGCGCTTGCCCTGCACGGAAGGCGGCAATACCAGCATTCATTGTGTCTACGTATGATCCCTTATAAACAGGGACTACTTTGAATTCCTTTTGACTTGCATTGAATTGATCGCTGATTATTTGCACCATTTCGCCATTATGACCAGCCATAGCATGCCAGAATTCGACCGTTGTCTGGGCATAAGCTCCGACAGCCATGAGTAGAACGGCTATCAGCAAAACGATTCTTTTCATTACTCTGCCTCCAGGATTATTATGGATTACCGGATCAGCCTCCGGACTCTTTACGAGAAATAGTATATTATAGTTTTTCTGAGCACGCAATATAAAGCTTAAATTAAAAATTCTCTAAAAGGTTTTGTTTACCAATTCCAGGGCTTTATCGGGGAAATCCGTTATAAGACCGGTCGCACCCCAATCGATAAGGGTATTCATCCTCGAAGCATCGTTTACTGTCCATGGAAGTACACCAAAACCAGCGGATCTTAGTGCTTTAACTGTTGCTTCATCGAGATATTTTTCGTTCGGATTTAAAGCTACTGCTCCGATATCTTTCAATCTTTCCACTGGATTAGAGAGCGGTCTGTCGACTAGAGCAGCAACTGCTATCTCTGGGATAGCCTTCTTCATTCGTTTTAAGTAATCATGATTAAAAGATGAAATCAAAACCGAAGGAACCATTTCGAGCTCTTTTATCAGCTCAGCGGTTCTCTCGACGATCCAAGCATCGCAAGCAAATCCAGTTGCATCTTTGATTTCGATGTTGACTCGCCATCCCAAACGCTTTGTCAACTCGAGTGCTTCGCGTAGAGTTGGAATTTTAAGATCCTTGAAAGATGCAATCTCAGAAGTTTTTACTCTTCCAATGGCAATTTGCTTAAAAGGATCTGTCTGGGCATACCATGAGCCAGCATCGAGAGATTTGATTTCTGCAAGCGTAAAATCGTAAACGGTCCATGGAGAACGAGATGGAAAGCGAGTTTTAGCATCTGTCGTGCGCGTAAGCGTGTTGTCGTGCAAGACTACCAATTCGCCATCGCTCGAGGCTGCAACATCGAGCTCCCACATATCGGCACCTGCGTCAAAACCTTTCTGTGCTGCGAGAAGAGTATTTTCGGGAGCAATGCTTCTAAAACCGCGATGAGCAATGACGAGAGGACGATGAGATTGCATGATGAGTTTCTCCATAGATATATTCTCAGGAATGTCCTGACCGAAGAGCGCAAGGCTTGCGCCCATCAGAAATAAGATCTTCAGCGCCTTATGGCGCAGTCGGCAAAAGGATTCCATATTCATTTCGCTGATTATAAGGCTTTAAAAGAATTAAGACAAGCAAATCAAAACCAAAAAAGTCGAATAATAATATCTAGTTTTGCATAACTAATCTTATGTCAAAGTCTGGGCATTTTTCGGTGCGATCACATTTCAACACACTAAAGAGCTTGCCCATCTTTGCCATCGAGAATAGGATGCTAGCGGAGAATGATATGGTTGCAGGCGATGGAAATGGCGGACGTAGGTGGATGGAAATATCTACTCGTAAAGTCTATGAATGCAATGTGTTCAGCGTATTGGAGAGAGAAAGCCAAGGCCCTGATGGACGAATAGGCCATTTTTCTTTGATGAGAGCCCAAGATTGGGCAGTAATCGTTCCATATGTGCGAACAGATGCCGGTACTTCATTTCTAATGGTACGACAGTATCGCCATGGAGCGGAGGAGCTTAGCCTCGAATTTCCAGGTGGTGTGGTGGAGTATGGAGAAGAACCTTCTCATGCAGCAGCTAGAGAGCTTGCTGAAGAGACTGGTTGGGTTTCAGATCGGATTCTCCATGCAGGCACCGTATTCCCAAATCCTGCAATTCAGGACAATCATTTCCATGTTTTTGTGGCGCTGGATCCAAAACCTGCAGTTGACCAGCACCTCGATCAAAATGAAATCATCGATGCCTATCTAATGCCTGCGGACGAAGTGCGAAGTCGTATTGGAGAAGGGGAACTAAGGCATGCTCTAATGGTAACAGCCTTGTACCTCGCAGATAGACTTGTGGCCTCTATTAAGGCCTAAGCGAGCTTATAGATTATATATATCGTTTCCATGTGAGTCGATGGCTACAATGATGGGCAGTCTATCTAGTACCGCGATACGAACTGCCTCCATTCCGAGATCTTCGAACTGAATTGTATCTAGCGTACGTAAGTGATGCTCTGCATTGAGTGCAGCAACTCCTCCGATGGCAGCGCAGTATACGCCTCTATGAGTGGATATAGCTCTACGTGCTTCATCGCTGCGACTTCCTTTTGCGATTGTAACAATCGAAGCACCGGCTTTCATAAAGGCTTCAAGATAGCTGTCCATCCTCGAAGCAGAAGTAGGACCAAAGGCCCCAGTTGCAGCTCCTGGCTTAGCCTCAGTTGGCCCAGCATAGAATACAGGTAAGCCGATGAACCAATCGGGCAGTTTTTTATCTAACTCGAGCATGCAGAGAAGGCGCGCATGAGCCATATCTCGCGCCAAGAGTACAGGCCCCGAGATAAGAGCCATCGAACCCGCTTGCAATGACCTTAATCTTGAAAGCCAGCCATTATCCACTTGCGATATTTCAATTATTTCAGTCTTGGCTGTTGTTCGCTGAATAATATCTTGAACCTTCTTTTCTAAGCATTGTGAAGGAGACGAGAGTTTTTCGATATGCCATCCGGAATTATCTATAAATACAGAGACATGCCGATTTGCTGCACAGGACACTGCGATTGCCAAAGGTAGATTTGCTGCATGCCGCGATAACCTTACAGCTCTTGTGGAGACAGCAAAATGAGAACCTCCCCACTGAGCTCCAAATCCACTATCTTTAGCTATTGTCAGCATTTTCTGTTCCCAGAGTATATCTCTTATGGGCATACCATCGCCTTGAGCAGAGATAGGAAGCTCATCAAGAAGACCTATGGCTGCGAGTTCCGCGGCATACAGAGATTGCGAGGGATTTGTACCACCAAGGACCATTGCGATCACATAAGGAGGGCAACCAGAAGGTCCCAATGCCTTGATACGAGATTGAAGCACTTTCTCCAGCTTGTCTTCTCTTAGAATAGCAGGGCTTTCAATGCTGAGCGAAGTGCGAGAAGCTGAACCCCCGCCCTTGGCAACAAAGGAGAGCTTGAGCATTTTTCCTTTTATAGAACGGATTTGGATGCCTGCAGGCAAATTGTCCTTTGTATTGCATTCTTTTATCATGTTAAAAGAGCCCATCTGAGAATTACGTAATTTTTCCTGCAACCAGGCTTCTGCCGAGCCCTGGGCAAGTAATTCTTCTAAGCCAATATTTTCCTCTATTTCTACCTGGTTACCGCGCCATCCATAGACAAGTGCTGTGCCAGTATCTTGGCATATCGGATATCTTCCTTTTCCAGAAATCAGTGCGTTTTCTAGAAGACAAGCTGCGACAAATCGCTCTCGCTCGCTAGCTGCAGGATCTTCGATGATATTGACAAAAGCATCATACTGGGTTTTTGGCATAAGATAAGCGATTTTAGTAAATGCGATTCGGGCACACTCGCGAATCGCATCGGCTAGAAGAACCAAATGGCCATTCTTTTCCATGGGAGCGGGCAGATCCATAATTTCGAAATCGGATAAGTTTCCAAAGTGAATCAAATCATCAAGACTGAAATGAGCCACTCTTTTACCTCCTTTGCTGGCTCTGGTAGCCATGGATACAGCCTAGATATTAATTGACAGGCAAGCGCCTATGCACAATGCGTATCGGTGCACGTCCTACACTTATTGCTTTAGCTGGGCAAACCTCATGGCAGCAAAAACATGTGATGCAGAGTTTGTCATTGATTCTGATGATGTTTGAGCCATTTTTTCTATCTAGCACAAGCACCTTTGCTGGACATATCGTGATGCATGCACTACAGCCTATGCACTTATTCTTATGAAATATTGGTCTAAGGTGTATAAACTTAGCAGCAAAAGAACGAAGACCCCTTGGTATTGAACTGAGTCTCTTACCAAGCTTGCTTGTGTAAGGAAGCCGCTTAAAACCGCTATGTTCTACTTCTGAAACTCTTAATGGGTATGTTGAAGGCTCTGGAACATTTGCGCTTCCAAGTGTTCTCTGCATGGAATCTAGAATATATGATATATTCTTAGGATCATAACCCACACACTGAGACGCAATCCAGTCCAGCTTTGCAACACTCATAGATGCAAGTACAATGCCAAGCGAGTAGGGCGTTCCCGAACCAGGGCCTTGCCCATCCATAGCGATGATTGCATCCATAAAAGTAAAACAATTAGGAATAGACAAAGCCAGATCCACAAGCATCTCACCAAAATCGATGACAGCAGGATATTGAAGATGCATTGCGCTCTTCGCTGTCCCAGGGATAAGTCCAAAGAGGTTTTTGATTGCACCAGTATATGTCGTAAGACTGTGATTCTTCAGCTTTGGAAGATTTATGACTAAATCAACCTTCTCGAGTAGAGCCGTGAGTGGGATGTTCTTGAGCTTTTTGCCATCTACGACAGGATGAGGAGAAACCTCGCGAAAATCAACCCATGTGCCGCCGCTCTGCTGGACCGCGTCGTAAATTCCAGAAGTCTTTGCAGCAAGCAAAACTGGTTGCCATCCTGGAGAATCTCCTACTAGAATTTCCTTTGCGCCTCTAGACTTTACAAATCGAACGACTGCCTCGACAAAAGCGGGATTCGTTGTAACGGCCTTAGAGGCTGGTGATGCATTTAAAACATTCGGCTTTATGAGGATAATCTTATCTTTTATATCAGGGAAACCTGCAATCTCCGCACATGTTTCAATCGCTCTATCCAGTTTCTTAGATTCATAGTCATCACATCTGATTAATGCAACATCCGCTCTCTCTGAGTTCATGCAATATTCCTGAGACCAGAGTATAGATAAAGCACGAGCTTCTATCAAGGCAAATCGATTCGAAAAAATCGTACTTGCCTAATTCAATTGAATGCCCTTATAATATTTGATCATCATAGGGAGAGGTTCTGGATTAGAATGCGAATAAAGTTGGATCAAAGCAACTGGGTATACTATATCGGACGGGGATCAAACTTAGGGAAGCTGATGTTTTCCGTTGGATGTATGCTTATGCTGCTTGGGTCTAGCTTCAGACCAGCTCCAGGACCTATGACTGCGCGTGGAGGTTCCGACGTCAGTGACTTTGCAAAAAGCAATGAGATTGTTATGCCAGAACCAGAAGATAAATTGGTCAAGTATTCTGTCTATGAAGTCAAGAAAGGCGATACACTCTCTGAGATAGCAGAGCATTTTGATCTGACTCTAGATACACTTATCAGCATAAATAATTTTAAATCAGCCAAATCACTAAAACCTGGTCAGCTACTCAAGATACCGAGTGAATCTGGCATTATATATACTGCCTCAAAGCCGACAACAATTCAGGAAATTGCGGAATCATATAATATCAATATCGATCGTCTTATAGATACAAATGGCCTGCTTTCTGAGACGATTCCGGCAGGTAAGCCTCTATTTCTTCCGGATGTCAAACTACCGGCCGCCACATTGCGAGAAATTGCTGGGACGCTCTTCCAATGGCCAGTGAGAGGTCGTCTCACCTCCTGGTTTGGCTGGCGCAAAGATCCCTTTACAGGAAGGAGATCTTTCCACAACGCTGTCGATATAGCAGCGCCCTATGGCTCGCCAATAGCTGCTCCGATGGAAGGTAAGGTGGTCGAAACAGGCTATTCGCCAATTCTTGGCAAATATGTAATGATGTCCCATTCAGGCGGGTGGAAGACATTATATGGCCATATGTCCGAAATTCTGGTTCAGGAAGGCCAGTATATCTCTCAAGGTCGGACTCTTGGTAGGATTGGTACAACTGGATATAGTACAGGTCCTCATGTGCACTTTGAGGTTATAAAGAATGGGGTTCTAGTCAATCCGCTGAATTACCTGCCTTGATATCCTCATGATCTCGAAATGAGACACATCGAAGCCTTGGGAGCATCTTATTTGACGCATATAGAAATATCTGATACATTGTTTCATCATGACGATAATAAAAGGAATAGGTGTTTCTCCTGGCGTGGCAATCGCTCCTGCCTTTGTGTATATAGATGATTCTGGCATAATACCTCAGTACCATATATCCGCCGAGGATGTGCAGAGTGAAATGGCTCGTTTCCATGAAGCATCTTTGCTGGCTAAAAAGGAAATAGAAGCGCTGAGAGATAGAGCAAAGAAAGAAGCGGGCGAAGAACAAGCAGCCATTTTCGATGCGCATATTATGATGCTGGACGATCCAGTACTGCTTGAGCAAATAGAGCTATCGCTTAAAGAAAAGCAGTTCAATGTAGAAGCAGCGGTTCTCTCTTTTGAGAGTGAGATGGTCAATAAGCTTTCTTCATCGCAAGATCCACTTAAACAGGAAAAAGTATCCGATATTCACGATGTCGTAAGGCGCTTGTTAGGTCATCTTCTAAAAAAAGAGAGGATTTCGCTTTCCGATATCCAAACCGAGATAATTCTCATTGCCAAGGACCTTTTGCCTTCGGAAATGGTTATGATGTCGCGCAGCATGGTTCGCGGCATAGTTACGGAGACGGGCAGCAGGACTAGTCATGCGGCTATCCTTGCAAGAGCCTTCGAAATACCCGCCGTACTAGGTGTAGGTCCAGGCTTTGTCCAGCAAGTAAAACAAGGCCAATCGGTCTATGTAGATGGCGACAATGGAACCGTTGTTATTGAGCCCGATGATTCGATTATTCGGAGCGAGAAAGCAGCGCGCGCTGCTCGTCTCAAGCAGGAAAAAGAGAATAAAGAACTAAGAGATATCCCAGCGCACACGAAAGATGGTACGGGCATCATGCTCCTAGCTAACATCGGAATGCCTGAAGAAGTCACAAACGCTATTGAATATGGCGCTGAGGGAATTGGACTGTTTCGCTCTGAATTTTTCTTTCTTGGTGGTCATATACCAGGAGAAGAAGAGCAGTATAATGCTTATGCCCAGGTGGCTAGATCCATGAATGGTAAGCCCGTTACTATACGCACGCTCGATATTGGTGGAGACAAAGTATTGCCAGAACTTGGAGTTATGGGCGAAAAAAATCCTCTGCTGGGATGGAGGGCTATACGTTTTTGTCTTGAAAAGACCGATCTCTTTATAACACAGCTCAGAGCTATTCTTCGTGCCTCAGATCAGGGGAAAGTGAATATCATGTTCCCTATGATTAGCACAATAGATGAACTGATCCGTGCTCAAGCTCTTCTCGACAAGGCGAAGGAAGAATGCATATCGCAGGGTTATAAGATAGATGAAGACATAGAGACTGGAATCATGATCGAGGTACCATCTGCAGCTATCTGTTCTGATGTACTCTCAAGATCTTGTGATTTCTTCTCGATAGGAACAAACGATCTAAGTCAATACACGTTGGCTGTTGATAGGGGTAATCAAAAAGTAGCTTATTTGAATAATCCGTTCGATATAGCAGTGTTGCGCCTTATCAGTATGACAATAAAATCTAGTAAGAAGGCAAATATCGGCGTGAGTCTCTGTGGAGAGATGGCAGCAGATCCAGCTAGCGCGGTGCTCCTAGTAGGATTGGGCTTAAGAAGTCTCTCTATGTCAGCCTCAGCTATCCCAGCGGTTAAGAGAGCGCTGATGTCCATAACGATGGAAGAAGCTTCCTCCCTGGCTCAGCAAGCGCTATCCATGAATACGGCATCGCAGGTTACTGCCTTGCTGAATTCTAGGCTCAATCTATAATTATTCTTATGAGCAAAAAAAAACAGACTGCAGAGCCTCTTGAGATAGACTTGCAGCAAAAAGGCGCTTTATCACAATCAAAAGAGAAAGAAGAGTCTTCACCAAACATTCGCTATGAAAACCTGCCTCTTGTGGTTCTTGCAGGGAGGCCTAATGTAGGCAAATCTACGCTTTTCAATCGATTGATCGGCAAGCGGAAGGCAATAACCGATGCGAAGCCTGGAGTAACACGAGATCCTATCGAAGAAGAATGCGAGCTATTGGGGACCAACAAAAGGATATGCCTAGTCGACACTGGAGGCTTCAAGCTTGAGCGTGAAGGCCTGGATGAGCTTGTAGTGGCTAGAGCTCTAGCCTATATTCAGAGAGCAGATCTAATAATATTCATTGTAGATATTACGCAGATCACACCGGAAGATGAAGAATTCGCTGCATTTCTTAGGCCTTATGCCAAAAAGCTTTTGCTTGTCGTAAACAAAGCCGATAGTCCCGAGCGCGATGCCCTGGTATGGGAGCATGCTCGCTGGGGCCTCGGGCAGATGTTGTTTATCTCGGCGGAACATAATAGAAACATAGACAAGCTTGCAGAAGCCATAGTGGCGCGCTTGGATTTCTCGAACATTCAGCAAGTAGAAGTAGAAAAAGCCGACATACATTTAGCAATAATGGGTAAGCCAAACACTGGGAAATCGACATTGCTCAATGCCCTAGTCGGCTATGAGCGGAGCATTGTTTCTCCAGAGCCAGGAACAACTCGTGACATAGTAAAAGATCGATTTCAGTATAGGGGTAGGGGCATTGTCGTGCTCGATACCGCAGGAATCCGAAGAAAGAAGAAAGTTACAGACAATGTCGAGTATTATTCGGTCACCCGATCTATCCGCATTGTGAGCCAGGCGGATGTAGTGGTGCTCCTCATAGATGCAGAAGAAGGTCTTTCTGACCAGGATAAAAAGATTGCCGCTTTTGCGGTGGAAGCGGGCCGACCGGTGGTGTTTGCGCTGAGCAAATGGGATAAGATGCCTGATATAAAGAATGCGTTCGAAGCTACTCGCGATCGGCTGCGATTTTTTTTCGGGCAAATGGCATATGCTCCCGTCGTGGCGATTTCCGCTAAAGAAGGAAAGGGACTCGATAAGCTTATGTCTACGGTGGTCTCTTTGTATGCTAAGGCAAACAAGGTTATCGAGACTTCGCGCCTAAACCAAGCGGTCGCGGAATGGATACAGGAGACTCCACCTCCGGCAGGACCAAGCACTCGTTTCAAATTGCGCTATGCAGTGCAGAGTTCGGTAAATCCTCAGCGTTTTATCTTCTTCGTAACGCGCCCAGAGGCAGTACCAGAATCTTACAAGAGTTTCCTAAAAAACAAGATACGGTTCGATTTTGGCCTCGATGGTGTTCCGATTCAGGTGGAACTGCGTGCTTCACGCAGAGACAGACTGCGGAGCTGATCAATGATATACCTGAGCATTGGACAATTGGAGCGAATGTTATCGATTCCTGCGTCCACTCTGCGTTTCTGGGAACAAGAGGTACCTCTTTTAATGCCTAGCAGAACGAAATCCGGCCGCAGAAATTACTCGCTCTCAGAAGTGGTTCTCATTGCAAGGCTCAAGCATCTAGCGCTGGATAAAAAACTTGGTCTTGGTCGTGCACAGAGAATACTAGAGTACGAGCTTCTTTATCAAGATCAGGAGCTTAGAGCAAATATCAAGCAATTGAGGGAAGAACTATTTCGTCTTTTGTTGGACTGTGATCGATGGAAAGCCTCATTAGGAGAGCTAATAGCTGTTTCTACCGCAGAGAGTTCGGTAAAGGAAAATTCGGTAGAGAAGAATTTGGGAAAGGAGTTATTGGATGGAACAGATGATAAAGAACTTAATGGATTTTGTTGACGCATCACCAACACCTTTTCAGGCTATAGATAACCTTACAGGTATTCTTGAAGCACATGGAGCCATTAAATTGGATGAGCGAGAAATATGGCAGCTCGAGCCCGGGGTTTCTTACTATGTAGTTCGAGGAAGCTGCTCTCTTGTTGCTTTTAGAATGGGTTTAAAACCACCTTCTGAATCCGGATTTCTTATCGCTGGAGCCCATACCGATAGCCCTGCGCTCAAGATTCGTCCAGAAAAAGAACTTCAGTCTAGGGGCTATCTCCGGCTTGCGCTGGAATCCTATGGCTCGCCAATTCTATCAGGTTGGCTCGATAGACCGCTTGGAGTGGCTGGGGCTCTCGCAGTGCTGGAAAACAAAGATATACACCAGCGCTTTTATATAAGTCATGAACCTATTGCAGTCATCCCAAATCTTGCTATCCATTTGAACCGAGACATCAACAAGGGTTTTGAATACAATCTAAACCAGCAACTGCCAGCTCTTTTTGGTTTAGCGACTCTCAATAGAAAAGAGTCTGAATCCGAAAGCGAATCTGAAAAAGAAAACGAGACTGCAAGCGCTTCCTATTCAGAAATCATGATGCGTATTTCTCAAGAGCTCGGAGTAGACCCTAAAACAATCATCTCATCCGATCTTAGGCTCTATGACACCGAACCTTCTCGCTTTTTCGATAATTCGCTCATCAATGCACCAAGGCTAGATGATCTTGCTGGCTGTGCCGCATTGATAGAAGCTTTTATAAGTGTACAAGCCCAAGCATCAACGCAGGTTGCATGTTTTTTCGATGCAGAAGAAATAGGTTCGATGACTGTTGGAGGAGCTCAATCCTCCTACCTGCGTGATGTCCTTGCCAGAATTACACTTGCTTCACGCAGTCTTGGTCAGGATTTATATAGAGCACTAGCTTGTTCAGCCTGTGTTTCAATAGATGGAGCGCAAGCATGGCATCCTGGCTATCCGGATAAATTTGATGACTTCTATACGCCGCTCTTAGGCAGGGGTATTGCTCTAAAATCCAATGCCAACATGAATTATGCAACAGATTTCACTTCTCGGCAAATTGGTCATACGATAGCTAGCAAAGCAGGTATAAAAACCCAACTCTATATGGCCCGTGCCGATATTCAGCCAGGAAAGACGATAGGTCCTATCACGGCAAGCCGAACAGGCGTCCCTACAGTGGATGTAGGCCATCCCTTGCTGGCCATGCATGCCATTAGAGAGACTATTGCCGCCTCCGACCACTTGGATATGATAGCTTATCTTAGGGCATTCTATTTCTAGATCCCGGCTCCATAGATTTATTATAAAAAAAAGGCCGCCCGAATGGGCGGCCCAATTTTATTGTCTAAGCACTTACTTAGAGAGCGGTTGATAGGTTTTTTTCGGATCCCATGCTCCCTTGCGCACTTCTCCCTTTATGCTAGGAATTGTTAACACTTGATCGGGGAATATGAGATTCGGATTAGAAGGATCCTTGAAAGTCTTCTTGTTCGCCTCGTACAGGACTGGCCACTTATATGGATTATTGTAGACGAATGGATACTCAGCAATTCTCCAGAGGCAATCTCTGCGTTCGGGAATGAGCCTTACCTTATATGTTGCCGGCAGAGGAGCAAATTCGCCAATTTCCATAAGGGTCCAATAAGCCTGTGCAGCGAGATCCTTTGCACGTACATAATCGAGAGCATTGAATGCGGTTTGGGCGTCGGCTAGCAAATCTCCTCCTTCTTTGAAGAGATCTGGATAGTTGTTAGCTGCATTCTTAGAGGCTGCCCAATCATAGCGGCTCTTTGCATCAGAAATAGCTGTCTCTGCATATTTTTTATTTTGAGCGACGAGTTCCTGGGTTTCTTTTTCGGCACGATCGGCGGCCACCTTGGCCTCAAAATCGGGCGAAAGTGTTGAGAGGACCTCATCGGCTAGCTTGGTAGCAGCAGCATATTTCTCTAACTGATAAGCTTTTTCAGCGGCTTCCATCGCAGAATGTGCAGAATTGTAAACCGCTGAATAGTCAGCTTTGATGTTGTTTAGATCAGCCCATACCATGCGATCTCGCGCCTTTGGCATGACCTCCTCGGCCATTGCTTTATCTGCAGCAAGCTGTTCTGCGGCTGCTCTCAAGGCATTCACCTCTGCCATCAGATCATCGGAGATGATACGGACAACATCATTGGCAAGCGCTACAGAGGCATCGTAG
>ERZ795050.1587-NODE-1587-length-28478-cov-4.742779_pt1 | contig 28478 bp, 23 predicted proteins | sample MGYA00375134_ERZ795050 | MGnify/ENA primary metagenome ERZ795050 (study PRJEB30179, sample SAMN05720221) | activated sludge metagenome | isolation source: Anaerobic digester | place: Japan | collected 2015-05-26 ... | reverse complement strand
TTTTAATATTGCTTCTTTTAATTCTTCAATCTCATTTTCATTGTAAATATAATTATATCTTTCAAAGCTTTTGCTGTTTTCTGAAAACCATGTTTGCTCTTTTCTTCCATGGAAGCGAAAATATGAATAGTTTTCATTAGTGCAAAAGCTGGTAAGAGGAATGTTATATGAGATTTGAGGTTGATCGATATTTACAAAAATTATATTTCTAACTTTGCAAAATTCTATAAATTTTTCGTCTAAAAAAGATTTATGGCGAACTTCAACTGCTATATTTAAATCTTGAGTTAGGCTTTTTATATTTTCTATTTTTTGTAAATTTTCTTTTGTATTATGAAAAGAATAAGGAAATTGAAATAAAATACATAAAAGGTTATTTTCTAAAATTTTTACTAAATCAATAAAATTTGTTAATTCTTCATTTTTCCAATCATTTTGATGAGTGAAAATTTGATTTGCTTTTATGCTTATTTTAAATTCTTCTTTAAATCTTTTATTTAATGAAATAAAAAATTGTTCATCAGGTATAGAATAAAATGTTGAATTAATTTCTACAAAATTAAAAACATTACTGTAATATGTAAGTTTATCTTTTGATTTAGGGTAAAAAATTCCCTCCCAATCTCTGTAACTAAAGCCAGCGGTACCTATATAATACTTCATTTCTAATCCTTTACTTTTATTACAAAATCAATTTTATGTAGTTTAATTTTTCCTTTAATATTATAGTTGATTTTTAAATTTTATGCAATATTTAATCAAATATAAAGAAAAAAGGATATGTATGACAGCAATATCAAGAAACAAAAAAAGATTAAATATAAAACTTTTTTTAATTTTTATTCTAATATTTATTTTTATAGCATTTGTTTCAATGGCAGAAAATAAGGATACTGATACATTTGGGAAAGTCACATTTGTTTCAGGAGATGTTAATATAATCAAATTTAATAGCAATGAAACTTTGAAATTAAGCATAAATACCATTATCTTACTTGGTGATACCATTGAAACTGGCAAAGAATCGAAAGCTGAAATATTGCTAACTGATAACAAAACAAAAGTAATAATAATGGAAAATACCAAAGTTAAATTATCATCTTTGATTAATCCTGAAAAAAAGAAGCAAACTATAATATCTGTTTTTTTTGGCTCTATAAGTTCTATTGTTCAAAAGTTAACAGGCTCATCTACTTATGTTATTCAAACTCCAAATGGTTCTGCTTCGGTTAGAGGCACTGAATTTTCAGTTGTTGTCTCTGATACAATGGATACATTGGTAAGTGTATCAGACGGTGTAGTGGCTTACCAAAAAGATGAAGATTCTAAGCCTGTAGATATTACTAAGGATCAATATTGTATTACTGAAATTGATACAAATCCAGAAATTTCTTCAGGAGCTTTAGATTATCAAGTCTGGCTTAATGATAAAAATAATCAATTTGAGCAAAACTCTGCGCAAAAGTCTGCATTTGTTGTGGCAAATCTTTTGAATATAGTCAAAACAATTGGAAATCTGATTTATGCTGTAAATGATTTTACGAGAAATTCACTTATATTTAAGTTATTAACAAAAAAATTAAGTCCATTTGATATTATGCAATTTATATCTCAAAAAGGAATATTACTTCAAAGAGTATATGATTTTTATTATAAACTAAATCTTTATGACACAATAATTTTGGGTTTTTATAGATTTTTTGATTTTTTATCTAGATTTAATAGTGATTTTGATGAACAAAAAGAAAGATGCTGGAATTCTCATGTTGAATTATCAAAATGGATTTATCAAGTTGTTCAGTTATACAAGGCGATCTGGTTTTTTTATTAAAAAATAAAAGGTTATCCATAAAACTTGAAATTACCAACTTTGATTTTCCTTTATTAGGAATTCTTTTTAGATTGATTTTCAAGTTCTGGATAACCTTTTTAAGATAGTTTTCAAAATATTCTTAGCTGATTATTTTATCTTTCAAATTTTTTAACCATTAAATTCATATCCTGCAAGTATAAAAAACTGCATAATACCATAATGAATCATCGGAACTTGATTCAATAACTGTTTAACATTTTCCAGTCTTTTAACATATGTTGAGTACTGTAAGTCAGTTAAAATACCAGCTTCCTTAAGGCTTTTAGCAAAGTTTGACTCGGCATCAACTACTTTCAATACTTCAGGTGTCAAACTTTTCAAAGACTGTAACTGTTGTTCTGTCAATTGATTCTGATACATTTGACCAAAACCCTGCCCATAACCTGGTGCGCCTGCAGCAGGATTACCATATTGACCTCCCTGATTATTCTGAGGCCCCTGTCCTGATTGAGGATTTTGCTGACCACCAAATGCAGGTATTCCCCTTGGACCTCTTGGACCAAAACCGCCAAAAAATGGTAAATAAATAGTTTTTGTCTTTGTTATTTGATTATAAGCATTATCCAGATTAGCATTTATGCTTTGAGCATAATAGCTTGTTATTATACCAGCACTGACTTCTTTGTTGATAAGATTTTTTAATGAATCATAAAGATTTTTAATTGCTGGTTCAACTTTTTTGTAAGTATTGGAATCAAGTTGAATCTTTACAAGATTCTGGTTTTTACCACGAGCAAAAGCAGTAAATGTTAAAGCTAAAATTAAAAGAACAATGACTGAGATAATAGTAATAGTTTTGACTTTCATAATATCCTCCTTTCTTCACTTAGAAAATAGAATTAATTTATGAAAAAATTATGAAGAAAGGGTGAAATGAATGTGAAATATTTAAGAATAAAATTAAATTTTTATTTGACTAAAATACAATTTTTATTAGTTTTGAGGAAATCGCAAAAATTTTAAGTTTAATATTTTGGGGGATAAAATTATGGCAAAGTATGTTTATTTTTTTGGTAATGGTAAAGCTGAAGGCAATAAAGATATGAAAGATTTATTGGGAGGAAAGGGAGCAGGTCTTGCTGAAATGACAAGTATTGGTTTGCCTGTTCCAGCTGGATTTACTATTACAACAGAAGTATGTGATCTTTATTATAAGAATAATAAAAAATATCCAAGTGGATTAGAAAAAGAAGTACAGGAAAACATGAAGAAACTTGAGAAAGCAAGTGGGAAAAAATTCGGTGATCCAGAAAATCCACTTTTGGTATCAGTAAGATCAGGTGCTCCTATATCAATGCCTGGTATGATGGAAACAATACTTAATCTGGGTTTAAATAGCAAAACAGTCGAAGGGCTTGCAAAAAAAACTAATAACAGAAGATTTGCACTGGATGCTTATAGAAGATTTATAATGATGTATGGTTCAACTGCTAAAGGGATTGATAGAGAAAAATTTGATCATATTTTCGAAACAATAAAAAATGAAAAAACCAGAAAAAGATTGAACATTCCTTCTGATCAAAAGGTTAATGATATTGATGTTAATGCTGAAGAGTTGGAAGAAGTTGTTTTGAAATTTAAAGAATTATATAAAAAAGAACTTGGCACAGATTTTCCAGAAGATGTTAATGAACAACTCTGGGGAGCCATTGATGCAGTTTTTGGTTCATGGATGGCAGAAAAAGCAATCACATATAGAAAGGTTGAGAATATTAAAGGTATTATCGGAACAGCTGTTAATGTTGTTCAGATGGTTTTCGGAAATATGGGAGAGAATTCTGGTACTGGGGTAGCTTTTACTAGAGATCCTAATACTGGAGAAAATGTCTTTTATGGAGATTATCTATTCAATGCTCAGGGAGAAGATGTAGTTGCAGGTATTAGAACTCCCATAAAATTATCTGAGCTTGAGAAAAAAGATCCAGCTGTTTATAAACAACTTGTAGATATTAGAAATAAACTTGAAAAGCATTATAAAGACATGCAGGATATCGAATTTACTGTTGAAGAAGGCAAATTATATATGCTTCAATGTAGAACAGGTAAAAGAAATGCAAGAGCTGCTTTTAAGATAGCTTATGATATGGTTAATGAAAACCTTATAACAAAGGAAGAAGCCATTTTAAGACTTAAGGGTAAGGATATTGAAGGTTTATTCTATCCTGTTATTGATCCTAAAGAAGCAGACAATAAGAAAAAATCATATCTTGTTTCAGGTATAGATGCAGTGCCAGGTGCTGCAGTAGGTAAAGTTGTTTTTACTGCAAAAGAAGCAGAACAGATGGCTGCAAATGGTGAAAAGGTTATATTGGTAAGAAGAGAAACAAGTCCTGAAGATGTTGGTGGAATGCATGCAGCAAGTGGTATTTTGACAGCGACAGGTGGAAAAACATCTCATGCAGCAGTTGTTGCAAGAGGTTGGGGTAAATGCTGTATTGTTGGTTGCGAAAAGCTTGTTATTGACTATGATAAAAAACAGATGATGGTAAATGATAAAATCATAAAACAGGGTGATGAGATAACATTGGATGGTTCTACAGGCGAAGTTTTCCTTGGGGCATTAAAGCTTATAAAACCTGAACTTCCTGATGAATATAAAGAAATAATGAAATGGGTTGATGAAATAAGAAAAATAAAAGTAAGAACAAATGCTGATACTCCTTATGATGCTGAAAATGCAAGGAAATTAGGTGCCGAAGGAATTGGACTTTGTAGAACTGAACATATGTTTTTTGATACAGAAGAAAGAAGGTTGGCTATTCAAGAAATGATCGTTGCTGATTCTCTTGAAGGTAGAATTAAAGCATTGGACAAACTTTTACCTTTCCAGAGAGAAGATTTTAAGGGTATTTTTAAAGCAATGGATGGTTATCCAGTAACTATAAGATTAATAGATCCACCACTTCATGAGTTTGTACCACATGATGAAAAAGGTCAAAGAAAACTTGCAGAAACAGTAGGTATTCCATTTGAAAAAGTTAAGGAAAGAGTCGAACAACTTCATGAAGCAAACCCAATGCTTGGACATAGAGGTTGTAGGTTAACCATAACATATCCCGAAATACTTGACATGCAGGTTAGAGCTATAATAGAAGCAGCTGTTGAAGATGCGAAAATGGGAATAAAAGTATATCCCGAGATAATGATACCTTTAACAATAGATGCAAAAGAATTTCATATACTTGAAACAAGAGTTAGAAAAGTAGCAGATGAGATCATTGCTAAATCAAATGTAAAAGTCGAATATCTTGTTGGTACAATGATAGAAGTCCCAAGGGCTGCGCTTTTAGCAGATCAGATAGCAAAATATGCCGAATTTTTCTCATTTGGTACAAATGACCTTACTCAGATGACAATGGGTCTTTCTAGAGATGATGCAGTCAAATTTTTACCAGATTATGTTGATGAAAAGAAAACTGGAATTTTTAAAAATGATCCTTTCCAGGTATTGGATCAAGAGGGTGTCGGACTTCTAGTTAAGATGGGTATTGAAAAAGGTAGAAGCACAAGACCAAACTTGAAGGTTGGTATTTGTGGAGAACATGGTGGAGAACCAGAATCTGTTAAATTCTGTGTTTCTATTGGTATGAATTATGTTTCCTGTTCACCTTTTAGAGTTCCTATTGCAAGACTTGCAGCGGCGCAGGCTGAAATAATTTCAAAGAAAAAATAGTAAGATCATCAAAAGGGTATAAAAGGAATTTTGTGTCTTAAGAATTTATAATTAAAACGATTTTTTAGTAAAAATGAAAAAGAGCTGTCTCAAATTTGTGAGGCAGCTTTTTTTATTCGGGTTTGCTCTGATATTTTTCTCTATAAAAATTATATAATTTTATCGCCTCTTTTTCTGGAAGGATTCTTATTTTCCCAATATTTTTGGATTTATAGAATATTTTACAACCCTTTTCAAGTATTAAGGCACATGTCAAAGCTTCTTTTAATGTTCTTCCACAGGCAATTGCTCCATGATTGGCAAGAAAAGCAGCATTTGATTCTTGAAGTACTTCAATTGTATTTTTAACAAGTTCATCGCTTCCTGCTATTGCATATTTTGCGCATTTAATTTTAGGTCCACATATCTGAGCAATTTCCTCCAATATAGGAGGAAGAGACTTGCCTGTAACTGCAAAAAGGGAAGCATAAATAGAATGAGTATGAATAATTGCTTTTATATCATTTTTTTTTTCATAGATTTTAAGATGTAAATTTAATTCAGTTGAAGGCTTTTCACCAATAAATTCTTTAGTTTTTATATTGACAATTGGAATATTTTCAAAAGAAAGTTTATCATAATTTATACCACTTGGTGTTATTATTATGAAATTATCATCAATTTTAGTACTTACATTTCCCCATGTTCCAGCCACAAGACCTTTTTCAACAATAGCTTTACATATTTCTATAAGTTCTTTTTTCTTTTGATTTATAATCTCTTGTAAATCATCGCTTAAATTAATCATTCTTTTTCTCCTTCTTACATTTTCTATGAAAAATAAAAGATGTTGAACCTCAATTTTTCTATTTTTGTTTGCTTTTTGTTATTTGAAAATGATTTTACTTTCTTTTAATAAAGTTTCGGTATTATCAAAATTAATAGTGTCGATAATTGTAATCGATAATTGTATATAAAAAAACGATAATTGTAAGTAAAGTAAAAAAATGTAGTAAAAAAATAAATTTGTCTATAAAAGATGAACTGAATCATCTATCTTGATTTCAAAAAACTCTATTTTAAGTCCATATTTTTTATTAATTTTATTTACAATATTTTCTAGTTGGCCAATATCGAAATTTTCTTTTGTAACTACAAGACAGCTTCCTCCAAAACCTCCCCCAATCATTCTTGCACCTAAAACATTCGGTAAGTTTTGAATACCAAAAACAAGTTCATCTATTTCAGGAGTAGAGACTTCATATAAGCTTGATAAAGATATATGAGATTGATTTAAAAGATTAAATGCTTTTTCAATATTATTTTCTTTTATAAATTGATAGAACTTCATTGTTCTATCTGTTTCAGAAACAAAATGATTGAATCTTTTATTTAAAGTTGAATCATCAAGTTTTAAAATTACATCACTATAAAATTTATAATCATCTATTGATTTAATGGTAGCTTCTCTTATAGATAGTTTGAAATTAGTTTGTAAAATATCAGATATCTTATTTTTTTGATCTATTCTACTTTTATAACCTTCAGAAGCGATGGAATGCTTTATTTTTGTATCTATTATAAAAAATTTTAAATCATCGGGTAATGAGCAAAAACTATGGGTAAGTTCATTGTAATCAAGATATAAAAAGCAATTTTTCTTTCCAAACATTATAGTATATTGATCCAAAATTCCACATGGCGCATTCATATATTTATTTTCGCTATATTTAGAAATTTTGACCATATCAATCGGACTTAAAGAAAGAGAAAAAAGCTCATTTAACCCATACAAAAAGCCAAGTTCAATGGATGCAGAAGAGGAAAGTCCAGCTCCATCGGCAAGATTACTCACAACCTTCACTTCAAATCCGCTAGTTATTTTTATACCTTTATCATTTAAAGCTCTTAATATTCCTATAAAGTAGCCATACCAGAATTTGCTAAAATCATATTTTTCTAAATCATAAATCTGATTAAAACCTATATCCTTAGAATCCCCAAATTTATCAGAATAAATTCTAATAGAATTTCCTGATGTTTTAAGGATTGTAATATCGTTATGATGATCGATTGTGGCGGGACAGGAATAAGTTTCAATGTAGTCAATATGTTCCCCTATAAAATTAATTCTACCTGGACTTCTAACACAAACACTATTCATATTTTTTTAATCCTTTGCAATAAAGTCTAATTAATTTAAGTCTTTTATTTTTTTATTTGATAAAAAGTATCTTAAAAGATCAAAAAGTAGCCGTACTCTTGCACCCCGCTCTCTTATCTGTATTTTTAACCCTGATAATCCATATATAGGTTTTGCAGCAAAGCCATTTAATTTTAAGCCGAAAACATTACCTATAAAGATTGCTCTTTCAAGGTGGAATCTTTGTGAGACAACTAATGCATTATCTATGTTATATTTTTTACTTAAATTTACAATAGAATAAATGGTTCTAAATCCATCTATGTCCAAAATTAAATCTTCAGGGGGAATTTTTAAAGAAAGAAGGTCTTTTTTCATATATTTAGTTTCATCATATGAAGAGACTCTACTATCTCCACTTAAAATTATTTTTTTTATTTTTGAACTATCATATAAATTTTTAACAGCATCTATTCTATATCTATAAAATAGATTTTCCGATTTTTTAATTGTATATTTTGATGTCCCAAGTAATAGGCAAAATTCGTAATCGTTTAATAATGAAATATCACTGAAAATATATTTTTGAGTTGAAAATGTTATGTATAGGTCAAAAAGTATGAAAAGAATAAAAACTAAAGAAAAAAAATATAAAAGAATTCTATATTTTTTATAAATTTTATTCATAAGATAAAATTAAAAATTAATAAAATTAAAAATTTTAAAAGAATACAAAAACCATTATAATTAATAAACTGGTTTACAAAATTCTTTTTATTAAATTATGTTCATTTTATTAATTATTACTTTGTTTTATTTATACAATTTATCATATTAAAATTTATTCGTTTAATTTTATTTTCCAGGACAACAATCTTCTACTGCTTTAGGAATACCTTTACCTTTAAACATCTTATCATAAAAGATAGAAAAATCCTCAGCAAGTTTTAAAGCTCTTTGTTTGAATGCAGCTTTATCTTTCCATGTCGACTCTGGATTTAATATTGAGCTGTTTTCAATACCTGGACAGGATGTAGGTATATTAAGATGAAATAGGCTATCTTCTTCAGTAAAAACATCTTTAAGATCACCATTTATCGCAGCTCTAACCATTGTTCTTGTAAGAGATAAAGGAATCCTTTTACCCGCGCCATAGCTTCCACCAGTCCACCCAGTATTTATAAGATAAACATCTGTATTAAATTTTTGTAATTTTTTTTGTAAAAGATCTATATAAAATTTAGGTGCAGCAGGCATGAAAGGAGCACCGAAAAATGGTGAGAAAGTTGATTGAGGTTCTTTTATTCCAGTTTCAGTACCAGCTAATTTAGATGTATAACCCATAAGATACCATAAAAGGGCTTGTTCGATTGTGAGTTTAGAAATGGGTGGTAAAACACCATTTGCATCTGCTGTCAGGAAGATTATGACAGAAGGATGATTTCCAACACTAGATTCTTTAATATTTGGAATAAAAGAAAGTGGATAACTACCTCTTGAGTTTTCGGTTAATCGAATATCGAAAAGATCAAAAGATCCATCGGGATAGGTCATAACATTTTCAACAATTGCACCATGATTTATTGGATCTGCTTTTCTGAAGCATGCATTATATATTTCGGGTTCTTTTATTGGATCTAAATTTACAAGTTTAGCATAACAACCATATTCAAAATTAGCAATTCCATTATCTGACCAACCATGTTCATCATCGCCTAACAATTTTCTATCAGGAGAAGTTGACAAAGTAGTTTTACCTGTTCCTGATAATCCAAGGAAAAGGGCAATATCCTTGTTTATTCCTTCATTTGCAGAACAATGAAGTGGTAGAATATTATGAAATACAAGATAATAGTTCATAACAGTAAAGATAAGCTTTTTACATGTTCCAAGATAAGAAGAACCTATAATAATTCCAATTCTATCTTCATAGTTTATAGCTATAGCCATCTGTGTAGTTTTTCCAGTTTCTGGATTTATTCTGAGTCTTCCTTTATATTTATCTGGATTTAAATAATCATCGGGTAGCATCAACAAAAGGAAAGGTTTATCTTTGAAAATACTATTGGAATCATCTATTAAAGGTCGAAACATGTTTAATGTAAAAAGGGAATTTACTGCTTTTGAAGATATCGATACAACATTAAGTGAATATGAAGGATCGGCTCCAACAGATCTTTGAGTAAGGAAAACTTCATCTTTTTGAAGTAATAAATTTATTGCATCTTCATAAAGCATTTCAAATGTTTCCAGGTTGATTGGAATATTATATTGAGAATCCCAATCAAGAGTTTCTTCATTAATATCTCTTTTAACTGTAACAGTGTCTTTAGGACTTCTACCTGTAGAATGTGCTGGAGTTATTGAGCATAATGTTCCAGTTTTAAGAACATATACTTCTTTTTTTTCGATACATTTTTCAATTAAGAATCTCCTTTCTGGATCTATATGAACCTTAATATTTTTTTCATTTAATTTTCCAATCAATTGTTCTACTCTAACATCCATGACTCCTCCATAAATTTAATAAATAATTAAAAAGAGAATGTGTCAAGTAGATTGATTATAAAATTGATTGAAAAAAAAACCTTTTGATTTATATTTTTAAGGTGATGAAAAAGATAAATATTCACCTTATTTTATTTTTAATTTTAATACTGATATTTTTTTCTTTTTCTTCATGCCCTGATAAAAAAGCTGTTCAAAACAATTCTTTTAAGACTCCTATAGTTTCCGAGACAAATTTTTCAAGCCAATATGAAACAGCAATATCTTATTTTTACAAATTTCAATTTGAAGAAGCTATTAAAATATTTACTGAGCTTTATCTGATAAGAGATAAAAATCCTTTATTAAGCGAAGATCTTACTATCTATTATTTTGCATCATTAATTTACCTTAATAAAACTTCTGAAGATAGATTATATATTCTTTTACCATATCTTTCAGAAAAATTCAAAATAAAAGAAAATTTAAATGATCTGTATGATTTAATTTATTCAAATTATACTAGAGAATTTTATTATTCTTCAAAAAAAGGAGTAATGTTTTTCTTTCGTTTAATAAGTCTATATGTTCAAAAACTATATCTGGTTTATATTTCTAAATATCAGAATTTGACTGATACAGAATTAAAATCTTTAGATAAACAACAGCAAATTTTTCTTGGATATCTTTATGCCTATTGTTATATTATGTTAGAAAATCCCGCTAAAGCCAAATCTATTATTCTGGATATAGTTAAAATAAATTCGATAAATTCAAATTCATATTTATTTAATTTATTAGCCTTTATAAATATTCAATATTCAAAAGATTTTGTTGAATATGCGGAATATGAAAAACTTATGAAAGATCCAGAAGATTCGGGTTTAATATTTTATAGTATATTAAATCCTTTAAGCATGGATTATGTTAAAAAAGAAAGAGAAAAAATACTTTTTATAGTTTTTCATAATGATGAGTTTTTTAAAAAATCAGCTATTTATGCTACAGGTACAATAAAAGGTTTTATTTTTTTAGGGACTTTCTTAGATGGTGTTTATTTGTATGATGAATCAAGAAATTTAATTCAATTAATACAAACATCAAACTCAAATCTTTACTCTAATTTAATAAGAGATTTCTGGACATATGAGTCACGAATTCTTATCTGTACATATGATGGTATCAATGTGATAGATTTTTCAAACATTGATATGAAAAAATATAATGAACTATCTTTTGCTCAAAAGGTGCAATATATAAAATCTAATATGGTTATATCAAAATCAACTATTTTCCCTTATGGTAAAAAATATTCTTCAATCTATGAAGATGAAAAATATATAGTTGCAACTACTCATTATAATGGCATTTATGTTTATAATAAAAAAAGAAAAGATCTTATTAATATTCTTGAGAAATATACAATAGAAAAGGCAATCTGTGTTGGAGATTTAATATATATCGCTACTTATCAAAATGGCGCCTATATTTATGATCTATCTGAACAAAGATTATTATATCATCTATTTCAAAAAAGTGATGTAAAATATGTATATAAAAATAATGATTTTATATATTTTGTAACATATAAAGATGGTATATATAGAGCCAGAATATCAGACAACTCCGCAAGATACGGGTCTTTTTCTCTATTGTTAACATCGCAAATGGTCTCCTATGTTAAATCATGTGTAGTTATAAACAATAATTTATATATTGGTAGCCTGAAAAATGGATTATATATTTATAATCTAATTTCTGGCAAGTTTCAAAATCTAAACACTTCTACAAAATTTTTCTCAGACAATATCACTTCATTAATTGAATATAATGGCTTTTTATTAATCTCTTCATTAAATGATGGAGTTGCGATTTATAATCAAAATGAATAGATAAAGTAATTAATAAATGACTTAATAAAGAGAAAATTAATAAATAAATTAAACTTTAAATAATACCTTAAGGAAATTAGCTTTATGAAGAAATTATTTAAATTATCTCAATTCGATAAATATTATTTCAAGCAAATTATAACTTATTTTTTTGGTTCCACAGCTATATTTGTCCTTCTTTTTGTTCTTGGTCAGGTAAGAATAATACTTGAAACAATTAGTTTGGAAAATCTTTCTTTCTTTTATATTTTAAGATTATTAATTTTAACAATTCCCATGCATTTATTTATCTCTATGCCTGTTGGATTGAACTTAGCTAATGCATTATTATTTGGTTTTATGGCTGTAAATAGTGAAATTCTTGCAATAAGAAGTTTTGGAGCTAAAGTTGAAGTTTTTTTAAAACCCGTCTTAATATTTGCTCTAATAGTCTGCTTTTTAGTATATCTTGATATGGACTTTTTATACCCTTATGCAAATAAAATCTATCTAGAATTATTAGTTAAAGGTCAGATGAAAACAATTCAATCAATGCTTCAAGAAGGTAAAGTGATGACTTATAAAAACTACAAAATTTATATTGGCTCATCTTCAGGTAGTAGTAATGATAAAACATATTATGATGTAGTCATTACTCAATCTTCATCAAACTCTTATAATTCAGTATATGCAAAAAAGGCTAAGATTGAGGATAATCCTTCTAGCTTGGGATTAATTTCTTTAACTTTAATAGATGGAGATTATATAATAAATTTTCAGGATAAAAGAAATTTAATTGCAAAATTTGATAGATTATATCTTATTTTTTCAAAACCTGATACAATAACTGTGGGTGAAAGCTATTTAATGTATACAATAAAAAGATTAAATAATACTATAAAAGATTTTAGATCTAAGGATGCGGATAGAAGCTCATATAGATTTATAGAAGAAAAATTACATTTTAAAATTGGGTTATTAATATCCTGTATTTTATTTGCCTTTGCTGGTTTTGCAATTGTTAAAGCTTTTGCAAGATTAAATCTTGGAATATCCCTTTTTACATCTATTTGTACGATAATGATTTTTTATTTTATATTTATAGGTTTATCAAAAACATTAGTTGCAAGGACTTTAATACCAATACCAATAATATATTATCCACTACTGGGTGTTATAGCATTAATTAGTTTGATTTTGTATTTTATTGGTTTTATAAAAAATTAGAATATTTGGAGGGATTATGCCTATTCATGTAAAGGGAAAACCAGAAGATATTGCTAAAATCGTGCTTTTACCTGGTGATCCTCAAAGAGCTGAATATATTGCCAATAAATATTTTGAGAACCCAAAAAAATATACTGATTATAGATTAATGTATGGTTTTACCGGTAGTTGTAATGGATTTCCTATCTCAGTTCAAACTACAGGAATGGGTACACCTTCTTTATCCATTGTAGTGGAGGAATTAATCAGTTTGGGGGCTGAAGTTTTAATAAGAGTTGGAACATGTGGTTCAATTAATCCAAAAGCAAAACTTATAGATGTTATTCTTGCTACTTCTGCATCTTCATCTCATGATATTTTTTCAAGAAAATTTGATGGCGCCTGTTATTCCGCATCTTCAGATTTTTTATTGAATCTTGCTATCTATAATTCTTCAAAATCAAAGAATAAGAATCTAATTTTTGGTGATATTCTTACCTCAGAAACTTTTTATGAAGAAAATTATGATCTATATAAAAAATTTGGCAGTTATGGAACTTTGGCTGTAGAGATGGAAAGTTACGCTCTTTTTGGATTGGCTAAAAAATATGGTAAAAAAGCGACAGCCCTTTTAACAGTTTCAGATTTAGTATTTGAACAAAAAAGAGCAGAAAATCATCTTATTCAACAGGGTGTAGATAATATGATCAGCTTAATTATAGATTCACTACCTGAAATTTATCGACTTATAAATTAATTGTTGTTTTTATCTTTCATTTATTTATTTTATATTTATTTATATTGCTTATAATTATTCTTTAATTTTTTTATTGTTCCTCATTTTTATCTTTTTCATTTTTTTTTGGAGCTTTATCAAGAAGTTTTTTAAGACTTTCTTTGGAAATTTTTTGAGCTTCTATATTTGCTGTTTTTATCTCATCATAGATTTCTTTTCTATATACTTTTATAGAGGTTGGAGCAACAATTCCCAATTTAACCTGATCCTGTTTAATGTCTACAATCATTATCTCAATATCATCACCTATCATTATACTTTGATTTATTTTTCTTGATAATACCAACATGATTTTTCCTTATTTTTTAATAAAAAAGATTGTTTTATTTATTTGAAAACAAATAATGTTTAGTCGTATATTTTGGATCGTTTACAATATATTGCATAGCTTTGTGTGTTTTAATATTTATTATAATTGGACCAATAAGGTTTGCTGAAACATCTTCTATTCTTTCAGACAGAGTGACTATAACTAAAATTAATAAATCCGTTGATTTATCAAGTCCTAATAAATTTTTTGCATCCTCTGAAAGATCAAATTCATAATCTGGAAAAAACAAAAATGGATCACATACTATAAATCCAATAGCTTCATCTTCTATAGATTGAAGTAACATAAATGGGGCAAGATTTGCGTCTATTAAATAATATTCTTTTATATGTTCAAAACCAAATATTCCTTCATCAAAAATAAGTTTTTGTGTTTCATCAACATTAAATGATCCCAAATTTATGTTTTTAACTGTTGTCGAATTTTTATTCACAAATTCCCCCAATAAAAGTTAAAATATTAACGAATAAAATTAAGTAAAGTAAGATCATGTATTTTAGAACCAATTTGTAATGCTGCTTGATGCATTAATTCATATGATTTTAAGTCTGTAATTGCCTTTGTTACATCTGTTTCAAGATTGTTTGAGAGTTGATCTTGAATTAAAACTGAAAGGTTTTCAAATTGTTTTGAAGCCAATTGTGCCTTTTCTGATCTTGAACCAATTTCAGCTTGATATTTTATTATATTGTTAATTGAATTATCAATTAAGGCAAGCATTCGAGTCGATAAAGATTCTATGTCATTCGATTTTAAGGCTCTTGAAAAGTTAATCAATTGATCGAATAAACTGCCACCAAATTTTCTTACTCCTTGAGCTAAATTAGCAGGAGGTTTTCCTATAGGATCAATTATACCCATTTTTTGTAAGAGATTTCCTTTTATATCTTCAAAAAATGGTTGGTGCGGGTATGTTGTTTCAAAATAAAATTCTGATGTGTTAATATCAAAATTAGCTTTAATTCCTGTATTTGCCTTATTTATTCTTTCAATAATTACATCAATTGTATCACCTTTATAAATATTTATCTGGGTATTATTTATTTTTATAACGCTATCTTCTGTAGCAACAAAATCAGCCAGATTTTTATTAGGGATAATAGTCTGGTTTTCAGAGTAAAATAATTTATTTGCTGGTATTGTAAATGCTACTTTATTTGAATTACCAATATCTGCTGTCATTTCACCGCTATCGCCAACATAACTTACAGATTGCAATTCACCTTCAATTTCTGTTACTACAAAAGGTGGACGTAAAATTTCAAAACCACCAAATAGATACCTTCCATTATATTGCTCATTAGCTGTAGCAGCAATCTGAGATGTAAGTTGCAAAACCTCTCTTCTTATATTTTCTCTATCTTTTTCTTCTAAAGTTCCATTTGCTGCCTGAATAATAAGTTCTCTTAATCTCTGTAATACATCAGTTATATTTTGTAAATTAGAATCTATAAAATCAAGATTTTCTTTTGCAAAGTTTGCATTTTCTTTAAATAAAGATATCTGTGAAAGAGAAGATCTTAATCTTAATGAGCTTAAAAAAGAGTAGGGATTTTCACTTGGTCGTGAAAAAGAAATACCGGAAGAAATAGCATTATCGGTCTCAAATATCTTTCCTTCAAGACGCATCATGTCTTTTTGAATATTTAATGTATGCATGGCTGAACTTATTCGATACATAGCAAACTCCTTTTTGCCTTATTTATCTTTTCGGTTTATCATAAAATTCTAAAATCAAATATTCTTATTAAATTAATTATTCAAAAACAATTTTTTATTATTAAATTAAAATTAAATATTATTTGCAAATTATAAAAAATTTTTTAATATTATTTAAACAAATGTGAGGTCGATATGGAGAAGGAATCAAAACGATCTTTTTATATTACAACTTTTTTAATCGGTCTTGGTTTTTTTACAATGGGAATGATGGATCCCTTATATGATTCATTTGTGCCTATTTTTTTGCAAAAATATATTTCAAGTAAAGGGATTATAGGATCAATAATGACTATAGATAATATATTCGCCATATTTTTAATACCTATAGTTTCTGCAATTTCTGATAGGACAAGAACGCCTATTGGTAGAAGAATGCCTTATATTTTAGTTACTCTGCCTATGTCAGCATTGTTTTTTGCTTTAATACCTTTTGGTTATTTAAAAAGTTTGGTTGCTTTAATAATTGTCTTATTTTTACTTAATATTTTTAAGCAGTCAGCTAGAGGTCCGGTAGTCGCTTTAATGCCTGACACTGTCCCAGCAGATTTCAGATCAGAAGCTAATGGTGTTATCAACACAATGGGCGGTATCGCTACAATAATTGGTAGTTTATTTTTGGCTAAATTAATGGATTTATCTATTAATCTTCCTATTATTGGAAATAGTAAAGATAAACTTCCTTTTATTATTGCAGGTTTTCTTGTCGTTTTAGCTACTATTATATTATTTTTGACTGTCAAAGAAAAACAAAGAGGGGAGAGCGAAAAGAAAGTTTCTATTGGCAAATCTTTAAAACTTATCTTTTCAGCTGAAGATAAAAGTGCAATTCTTATTCTTTTTTCATTATTATTCTGGTTCTTAGGTTATCAAGGAGTACTTCCTTTTGTTACAATGTATGCTATGCAATTTATTGGTGTTACAAAAGGAACAGCCGGGATTTCTCCTGGAATGGTAGGTTTGGCCTATGCAATATTTGCAGTTCCTTCAGGTATAGTCGCACATAAAATTGGTAGAAAGAAAACTATTTCTATATCTTTAATTGGTATTTTTATTATTATTCTATTGATTTTTTTCTCGAAGCCTTTTGCTGATTATGTAAACCTATCTCAAACAATCCATCTCTTTATTTTCTGGGGTCTTTTATTTTTATTTGGTATTTTCTGGGTCAGTGTAATCACAAATTCCTTTCCAATGCTATGGCAAATGGCAACCTACGATGATATGGGTATTTATACGGGATTATACTATACATTTTCTCAAACTGCTGCAATACTGGCACCTCCTATAGCTGGATTTTTAATGGATTGGTTAGGTTTTAGAGTAGTATTTATCTATACAGCTATTTGTATGATGGTGGCTTTTACTTTGATGCAATTTGTTAAAAAAGGAGAACCTCAAAAATTAGAATAGTTTATTCAATTTGATAGCAATTTATAAATTAATTCCCTCAATAAGAGAAAGGTTTATTATACGAAATTGATCATTTTGAGTAGAATCTTCCCTATTTATAGTTATAAAATATGTTCTTTCTGAGTATTCGTAGATGGTGGGAAGAAATTTCTTCCCCCATTCAAATAAATTTAAATATTTTCCTTTGAAAAAATAATCTAATGGAAGATTGATTAATTCATCTGCATCTTCAAGTCTATAGACATCAAAATGGTTAAAATAAATGATATTTTTTTTTAGTTTTCCTCTATAATTGTTGACTATAGTAAATGTGGGAGAGCTGATTTTTGATCTATCAATTCTAATACAATGAGCAATCTCTTTAATTAATGTGGTCTTACCTGAGGCTAAATCTCCTTCTAAAATTACTGATGCAGGGATTTTAATCTCTTCAATAATATAATTTGCAATCCTTGTAAGGTTTTTAAGATAAAAAGTTTTTGAAATTAAAATAGATTTTTCCACTTTTTCCTCTTAATAATTAATTTTAATCTACTTTATCAAATAATTACTTCTCATTTATTTTTTCAAAAGTTAATCTACAAAACTAACATTTTTTTAATAAAATATTTAATAAAATAATCTAATAAATAATCTAATAAATAATTTAATAAATATCTTAATAAATAGTTTCAATATAAATAGTTTCTATTAATTTAGCAAAAAAATTAAAAAATTCACTTTGTTTAATTCTATGATTTAAAGTAAAATATTTCAAAAAATTTAAAAAAAATTTATCAAAAAACTTGACAACCATAAAAATCCGTTCTATTTATATGGTGAATAGTGGTGAATAGTGGATGATAAATTTTTTTGGAGAATATAGATTTTCAATCGATGAAAAAGGTAGAACAGCTCTACCTGCATCATTTAGAGAAGTACTTGAGAAAGAAAATGAAGATTCAGAACATTGGGTAATAACAAAAGGTATGGAACAGTCAATACTTTTATATCCAATAAAAATATGGCAACAACTTCTTGAGTACTTATCTCAAAAACTTTCATATAAAAATGAGATTGATAGAACTTTTTTACGATATTTTATCTTTCCAGCGAAAGAAGTGACTATTGATAAACAGGGTAGATTTGTTATACCAAAAAATCTACTTGAACACTCTAAAATAAATAAAAATGTAGTTTTTTTAGGAGCTCTTAATAAGATAGAGATATGGTCAGAAGATTACTGGGAGGGGTATATTAGTAATTCTTCTGACCAACTATCTCAATTGATAAGTAAATTGGATGACTTGAATCTTTAGTTCCGACTGAATTTATTTTAATTCATTTTTTTCAAATTTCAAGGGTAAAAATTTTGGGAGGGGAAATTTTTATCTATTGTAAAACTGGGAGGATACTGGGGCTATCAAAAAGCCCCAGTAAATTTTATTAAAATAAAAAATTAAAAAATAAAAAAGTTAAAAATAAAAAAGACAATAAAGATAAAAGAAATAAAAAATAAAAACAAAAAAATTAAAATATAAAAAATTGAAAGTTAAAAAATATAAAAAAATTAAAATAAAAACAAAAGTGTTAAAATAAAAAAAATTAAAATTAAAATAAATAAAAGAAAACAAGAATACAAATAAAAATAAAATGAAAATTAAAAATTAAAATAAATTAATTGGCTAATGTTATAATAAATATAAGAATTAAAATAGATGTTTTATAAGAAAAATTATTATTATAAATGCTTTAAACTAAATGTTTAATAATAATCATTTTGATAAATAGATTTTATAATAAATAAATATTAGATGATTAAATTATATTTTATTTTTCCTTTGCTTTTTTCAACGAGATTTTAAGGAGGGGATTATTAATTATCATGTTCCAGTGTTAATAAATAAAATACTTAATTTTGTCCCTTTAGATATTGATAAAGAAGAAAATTTGATTATAGATGCCTGCTTTGGAGAAGGTGGCTATACAGATATTTTTTTAGAAAAATTTAAAAATTTATTTATTGTCGGAATAGAGCAGGATACACAGATTTATAATATTGTAAAAGAAAAATATAAAGATGAGAAAAGATTAATCTTGTTTAATTCTAACTTTATAAATATCGATCAAATATTGAAGGTAGATTATTTAAAAGATAAAAAACCAAGGTTTATTGTTTTTGATTTGGGTATTTCAATGTTTCATATCAAAGAGTCAGATAAGGGAATCAGTTTTAATAAAGATTCCAGACTTGACATGAGAATAAATAAAGATGCAAAAGAAAGTGCTTATGATATCATAAATAATTACAGCAAAGAAGAGCTTGCAGATCTATTCTATTATCTTGCTGATGAAACGATGTCAAGACAGATTGCTAATGAAATTGTAAATTATAGGAAAAAAAAGAAAATTGAAACAAATGAAGAACTTGTAAAGATTGTAGCAAATGTTAAAAAAGGTAGTAGAAAAAATCCTGCTACCAAAGTTTTTCAAGCTTTGAGAATTAAAGTAAATAATGAACTTGAAAACTTAAAAATAGTTCTTGAAAAGTTAATAAATATAGTTGATAAAGATTGTGTTATATCTATCGTTTCTTATCATAGTGGGGAGGATAGAATTGTAAAAAATTTTATAAAAAATAATATAAGCTTTATAAATCCTTTAGTTAAAAAACCCATATTGCCAGATTACGAGGAAATTAAAGCAAATCCAAGCGCAAGATCGGCAAAACTTAGAGTATTTTCAAAAAAGTAGCTTAAAGAGCAGGATATATATGAAAACAAACTTTTTTCTTATTTTGCTTGTTATATTAATAATACTTGTTCTTTCTATTATTTATTTAAAAATTTCTCAAAAAGAAAAAAAGTTAGATAGTGAAATTGAAAATGAAAAAAAATTAAATCATAATTTACTTATTTTACTAAAATCAAAATTATCTATATTTAACCTATCCAAAAACTTAGATAATCAAAACTTAAGACCACTTAATGAAGATGATTTGATAATAATTCAAAAGAAATAGATATGAAAAAATTAAACCTTAATGAAAAAATAATTAATATAAAAATATAAGAAAGATTGAAAATTGAAGATTGTAAAAATAAATTTAAAAATATTAAAATAAAAAAAATATCCAAAAGGTATAAAAATAGAAGAAGATGGAAAAGATTAGATTATTAGAGTTGATAAATATTTTGAGAAATTATAAGATAAATTTTGAAGTATATGATCCTTTAAATCTTGCACCAAAATTAATAATAGAAGATATATTTTCTGATACAAGAGAAGTTGAAAAATCATCAAAAAATCCAGAAAATTCAATTCTTTTTATAGCAATTAAAGGAGAAAAATTTGATGGGCACTCTAAAATTTTTCAAATAGCACCAAGATGCAAGGTTATATTAATTGAAAACATTGAATTTCTTGAAAATAAAATCGATTTAAACTCATTTTGTATAAACAATAATATTGTAGTTATTAAATCAAATAACAATAGATTGATGATGGCTTATTTATATAAAATAAGATATGATAATATAGATGAAAAGCTTAATATTTTTGCTATAACTGGAACTGATGGCAAGACTTCTATGGTAACAATTCTCCATTTGCTTTTTTCAAATTTATTCTCTCTTTCTGCATCAATAGGAACTTTGGGTGTAAATGTAAATGGAAATAAAATTGAATTCAATCAAACTACTCCAACGACTCCAGAAATAAAAGATATTTATAATATATTCAATCAGCTTTATCAAAAAGGTGTTAAAACTATATTTATGGAAGCAACTTCTATTGCAAGTGTTCAAAAAAGGGTCGCTTCTATCAGTTTTGATAGCCTATCATTTACAACTATGACAAGTGATCATCTTGATTTTCATAAAAGTCTGGAAAATTACTATGAAGCAAAGCTAGCTTTTATTGATCAGCTTGCCAATTCAAAAAAAGATGTAAAATCTTTATTATTTAATCTTGATGATGCAAATTCAGAACTTGTAATAAGAAGATTAAAAAGATATAAAGATATTTTTAGTCTAAGTTTTGGATATAATGAATTGTCGGATTTTAAGATTATAAAAACTGAATATATAGATAGATTATTAAATATAAAGATAGAAATTTCAGAAAGATTGACTAAATTATACAATATACCCGAAGCTAAAAAAATAATAGAAATTAAAACTAATCTTATAGGAAGAGTAAATTCCTATAATATAGCACATAGTGTAGCTCAGATTTTTGATTATTTAATTATTCATCAAAAACAGAATATAAATCAATTTTTTTATTCTATTGAAAAAGCAAAAGATCTTTTTACCCAACTTATAATTCCTGGAAGAATGGAAAGGATAGAATTTAAAAATAATGATATATTTATCGATTATGCTCATACAGCTGATTCTTTGAAAAATGCGATTTTGACATTGAAAGAAGCAGGTTATAAGAAAGTAATAACAGTTATGGGTTGTGGTGGAGATAGAGACAAGACCAAAAGACCCGAAATGGGTAGAATATCAACTGAACTTTCAGATATTGTTATTGTTACATCTGATAATCCACGAAGTGAAGAACCAGAGCAAATAATAGAAGATATAATTGAAGGGATAAAAAAGGATAATTATTTTGTTGAAATTGATAGAAAAAAAGCCATAGAGAAAGCATTTGATTTACTAAAAACAGAAAAAGGTAATACCGCTCTTTTAATAGCAGGGAAAGGTCATGAAGACTATCAGGAGATAAAAGGTATAAAGTATCATTTTTCAGATAAAGAGGTTGTTGAAAATTTGATATATTAGTAATTTATGGGTTACAAAATAGATTATTATATTTTAATTTCAGTTATTTGCTTACTTTTAATAGGATCTTTGAATATTTTTTCACAAACACAAATTCAATATAAAGATTATCCCGTTAAAAAGCAGATTTTTATAAAGCATCTTATTTTGGTTTTTATTTCCTTAATCTTAGGAATAATATTTTATTTTCTTGACCTTGAAAAAATATTTAAATCTTTTTTTATTCCTATTTCAATTGCAGTTTTTGTCTTACTTTTAATTCCAATAATATTTAAAAAATCACTTGAAGTAAATGGCTCTTATAGATGGATATCATTTAAATATTTTTCAATACAACCTTCTGAGATTAGCAAATTGTATCTGATCCTTACTTTTTCATATTGGTTTTCCAGAAAAAAGGATTCTCAGTATTCTTTTAAAAATGACATACTCTTTCCATTAATAATCTCAACAGCAATACTATTATTAATTTTTATTCAAAAAGACCTTTCTACCTCTTTTTTAATCGGTCTATTTTTGATTATAACCTTTATTATAACTGGTGTTCCTATAACTATGATTATCTATTTTATATTTCTTACCATATCTATATTTACAATATTAATATTTTCAGAACAATATAGAATTAATAGAATAATTGCTTTTCTCATTCCTAAATCAAATGTGTCAAGTATTTCATTTCAGAATTATCAGGCTCTTAGATTCATTGGACTTGGCGGTTTGTTTGGTAAAGGACTTGGTTGGGCTATGAGCAATGGAGAATACTTGCCTCTTTCTTATTCAGATTTTGCCTTTTCAAGTATTATATGTGAACTTGGTATTATTGGTGGTATTTTTGTACTATTCTGTTATATTGTTATTCTTATTAGAGTTTATCTAATATGTTATGATACATCCAATCAATTTGATTTTCTATTTTCAAGTTTCTCTATTTCTATTATTTTACTTCAAGTTATACTCAATGTGAGTGTCGCTTTGAACTTGATTCCTCCAACAGGTGTTACTCTTCCTTTCGTATCATATGGAGGTTCATCACTTATGGTTTCAATGATAATTGTAGCAAATCTATTAAGAATAAGGTCCAAAACAAAAACAAGATTTGAAACTTATGAATAAAATTATCAATAAAATTAAGAAAAGATTTAACGGATGGAGAAAAGACGAAAGATTAAATAAGAAAGATTAAGTAAATTGAAAAAAAATAAAAATTAAAAAAATAAAAAATCAAAAATTAAAAATTAAAAATAAAAATTTAAAAAAAAATAAAAATTAAAATAAAAAAATTAAAATTAAAATAAAAATAAAAATAAGAAAAATTAAAATTAAAATTTATCGCGAAAAGACAGGATTTAAGGTTTTTAAAAAATGAAATTTGATGCAATGGACAAATATAATTTAAGAAATGAAAGAAAAGAAAGGTCGATTATCTTTTTGCTGATCTTATTGATATTTATCTTTTTAACAGCATTTATATTTATTGTATACTTAAATTCAATTAAATTATCTCAAATAAATCTAATAATTTCGGGACTATCTGGTGATTTTAAAGATGATTTTAAAAATATTATTAGTAGCAGGAGTTTGCTTCAAGTTTTTCTACCAAATTTTAAGAAAAAGATTAAAGAGTTATACTATATTGAGGATATTAAGTTTAATTTTATATCAATTAAAAAATTAAACATATCAATAATTGAGAAAAAACCTTGTTGTGTTATTTATGATAGAAATAGAGGTATTTTTTATCAGGTAAATGATAATTTTATCGTATTAAGAAAAGTAATGGATAGTTCAATTTTGTCTTCAAGCATAATTTCTTTTGAAGTAGAAAAGATTTTTAATAAAGGGGAAAAAATTGATTTAAATTTAGGTAAAATAGATTTATATAATGAAGATAATCAATTATCCGAAATTATTATAGACAAAGCAAATATTTTTGGTATTCCTATTAAATATAAATTTATTGTATCATTTGGATCATTTATTGATAAGACTAAACTTAATAATATTAAACTTTTATTCTCTTTTATTGAAAATAAAAATGAAGATACAAGATTTAATAAAATTAGATATATTGATTTAACTTATTCAGACATTGCAAGAATTATTCTTGAATAGGAGAAAAACAATTTGAAAAGTGGAATTTTAGCAGCTTGTGATATTGGATCTTCCAAAGTTTGTTGTGGCATTGCCAGGGTTGATGAAAATCAGGAGTTTTCACTTATAGGTTTTGGGCAAACTGCTTCAAAAGGTATTAGAAAAGGTGTTGTTTCAAATATTGAAGCAGTTACAAAAAATATTATTGATGCTGTGTCCGAAGCAGAAGTTATGGCAGGTGAAACTGTCACATATTTAACAATAAATATTAGTGGAGATCATATTAGCTCTACAAATTCAACAGGCGTAGTTGCTGTTTCTGGTAAAAATAAAGAAATTACGGTTGAGGATGTAAAAAGGGTCATAAATGCTGCAAGAACTGTTGTTATTCCTAAGGGGCGAGAATTAATACATGTCCTTGAACAACATTATACAGTGGATGACCAGATAGATATCAAAGATCCCATAGGCATGACTGGTGTTAGATTGGAAACATCTGTACATCTTGTCACTGGTTCAATGATGCTTTTGTTGAATTTAAAAAATGCTATTTTAAGATCAGGTTATAGCTTTCAAGATATAATAATCTCTTCTTTAGCCTCAGCTGCATCCTGTATATCTGAAGATGAGAAAGAGTTGGGAGTTATTCTAATTGATATTGGTGCAGAGACTACAGATTTAATCTGCTATTATAATAATGCTGTAATATATTCAGCTGTAATTCCTATTGGAAGTTCCAATATTACAAAAGATATTGCTATAATGCTTAAAATGCCAATAAAAGAGGCGGAAAACCTTAAAATAGTCAGCGGATATGCTTTTTCAAAAGATGTAGATGAAGAAGAAAAAATTGAAATTCCAGCAATTGGTGCCAATCCCGCAAGATTAGAATCCAAAAAATTTTTATCAGAAGTAATTGAAGCCAGAGTTAAAGAGATTTTAGATCAGGTAGATTTTCATATAAATAAAGGTGATTTAAGGAAAAAAATTCCTTCTGGACTAGTTTTAACCGGAGGAGGAGCTAGACTTGCTGGAATTGAAAGACTTTGCTATGAACAACTCAAAATACCCGTCAGACTTGGATTTCCTTATGGCTTTAGTTCTGTAAATAACAATATTTATTCACCCGAATACTCTGTCCTTGTTGGCTTATTACTTTTAAGTCTTGAAGATACAAAACTTGAAATTAGAGAAAAAGAAAAAAAAGGATTTTTTGATAAGTTCAAATCATTTTTTTCAAAATAAGTATTGTAAAGTAATGTTTGAAAAATATTAAGTTTATTTTATAATATTAAATATAAAATGACAAATAAAATTACAAAAATAGAATAAAGTAAAAAATGCAAAAAATTGAATATAAACTTAAATATAATATTAAATATTTGATAATAATTTTCCTTAAAAAGATAAATAAATATTTGAAAATTTCTATTGAGGTTATATAATGTTTAAAAGTAATAAAAAGGATGTATAAATTAATTAAATATATCATTTATTAATATAATTTTCTATTTTTAATTTTATTATTTACTATAAGTATTAACGGTGTCGGGAAACACCATCAAAAGGGGAGGGGGTCATGGATTTTTCAATTAGAGTTACAGAAAGTGAAGATAATTCTTTACCAATTCCTAAAATAATTGTTGTTGGTATTGGTGGTGGTGGTCAAAATGCTGTAAATCATATGATAGATTCTGAGATTAGTGATGTTGAGTTTATTTGTATTAATACAGATAAACAGGCATTGGTTAGTTCAAAGGCAAAGATAAAGATACAGATTGGTTCAAAAATTACCAAAGGTCTTGGTGCGGGTGCAAATCCTCAAATAGGCGAAAAAGCAGCAGAAGAAGATCAATCTAAAATAAGAGAAGCATTAAAAGATGCCGATCTTGTTTTTATAACAGCGGGTATGGGAGGTGGTACTGGAACAGGGGCTGCACCTGTTGTAGCAAGAATAGCAAGAGATTTAGGGGCACTTTCTATTGCTGTCGTTACCAAACCTTTTAGCTTTGAAGGGAAATCTAAAATAGCAAGAGCTGAAGAAGGAATAAAAAGATTAAGACAATATGTAGACACTCTTATTGTAATACCAAATGACAGATTAACTCAAGTAGCTAAAACATCTATCTCCCTATTTACTGCTTTTTCTATGGCTGATGATATTTTAAGGCATAGCGTTCAAGGGCTTGCAGAATTACTTACAAAAAATGGTTTTATAAATGTAGATTTTCAGGATGTTAAGACAATATTAAAAAATCAGGGATATGCATTATTGGGCATTGGTGAAGGAACCGGTGAAAATAGAGTTTTAGAGGCTGTAAATAAGGCTATTTCGAATAATTTAATAGAAAATGTTGCAATTGATGGCGCTAAATATGCAATAGTGAATGTCGAATGTGGTAGTGATTTTCAAATGAATGAATATGATCTTATAATGAAAACTGTTTCTGAAAAAATGGATAAAGATAGCCTTGTAATTTTAGGAATAATTAAAAATGAATCTTTTAGAGATCAGGAAAAAATTAGAGTTACCATAATTGCTACTGGATTTTCATCCAAAGAGGAACAGATTATTGCTAAAGAAATTACAGGTGATTTTGAGATTTCTAATGAAAAAAATGATGAAATAGAAAAAACAAAGGAAAAAGAATTAGCTAATGATAACAGCAAAGAAGAACTTAAAGTTGTTAATGGCAGTAATGTAGAAAGAATTATTACTTTTGATACTTATGAAGCTTTAAAAAAGCAAATTTTTGGTGACAATGCAGATATTCCTGCTTTTTTAAAGCAAAAAAGATTCTCTGAAAAAATGACTAAATCTTTTAATAAATTTGAAGAAATCTGGATATTTGATGAAATAAAAAATTTACCTTTTTCTAAGTCAATAGCACTTGTCTACCCAAATGAATATAAAGTAGGATCTTCTAATCTTGGTTTTCATTCTATATTCAGAAATCTTTCTTTAGTCGGTCAAAGACCTTCAAGGTTTTTTTATAACAAATCTACAAATGATTTTATCTCTTTTGATACAGATAAAAAATTAATTAGCTTTGAATATATTTTTATTTCAATATCCTTTGAAAATGATGTCGAAAACTTATGGAGTTATTTTAGTAAATTTCCAAATATAAATAAAAAAATTATAATTGGAGGATCGGCTGTCAATCTAAGTCCATTTCTTTTTACCGATATCGCTTCGGATTTAGCAATTGGAGATTGTGAAGAATATTTTTTAAATTTTGAAAGTATTTATAATTTAAACTTTATTGATTCAAAATATTTAAAAACTTTATTTATAGATGAGAAACTAAATTTTTTTAAGGAAAATATAAATCAAAAAAAAACAAAACTGAAAAATTTAGAAACACAAAAAGAGTATTCAAATAAAAAAAAATTAGAAATACAAAATGAATATTCAAATAAAAATAATTTAAAAATACAAAAAGATTATAAAGATAAATTTAATAATAAACTAAAAGAAATTAATAGAAACTTCTACAAAATTTCTAAAACAAAGACCCCAGTATGTTCAATTTTTATCTCAGAAAATTCAGCATTTCCTTCATATTTTTTGATTGAAATATCAAGAGGTTGCCCTTTTAATTGTTCTTTTTGTACTATGGGTAATCTTTATAAAAAATATAGATTATTTGATATTAATGAGATTTTAGAAAAATTATCGATTGGATTTAAAAAAACAAAAAATTTTGGTCTAATATCTGCTGTAGTGCCCCCAATGAATTATATAAAAGAGATTAAGAAAAATTTTCCAACTTCCTCTTTACATTTTTCATCATTAAGAGTAGACATTATAGATGAAGAATTTTTAGAAATAATATCTGAAGTAAACTTACAAACATTAACCATTGCTCCTGAAACTGCAATTGAGGATATAAGATATTCTATAGGTAAAAAATTTTCAAATCAGCAAATTTTTGATTTTTTAGATAATGCTATTAAAAATGGAATTTATAGATTTAAGTTCTATTTTATTATTGGATTAAAAGCTATGAATCAAGATCTGGATGAAAAAGAAAAAGAATTTGAGCTATTTAATGAAGCTAAAGCTATTTTAAATTTTGTCGATCAAGCCCAAGAAAAAATATATTTAAAATATAAAA
>ERZ795050.1582-NODE-1582-length-28572-cov-5.298103_pt1 | contig 28572 bp, 21 predicted proteins | sample MGYA00375134_ERZ795050 | MGnify/ENA primary metagenome ERZ795050 (study PRJEB30179, sample SAMN05720221) | activated sludge metagenome | isolation source: Anaerobic digester | place: Japan | collected 2015-05-26 ... | reverse complement strand
CTACTGGAGAAAAAAGAACTAAAACTGAAATTGTTTCTTCACTCAATGAGATACTTTTAACAATTCGACCTATGCTGTACTCGCTTATGGGTATACAAGCAGTATCAACCACACAATCTGTGCCAACAGAAGCTGCTGAATATAATTTTAAATCAACTATTGCAGTATCAGATATTGTTGGAATATGGAAAGGAGATCGTGGAATTGAAACCGTACGATTGTATGGAGACAAAACAGGCATTGTTGTACTGACATCAGGTAAAACTTTTAAGGTAAAATATCAAATCATAAACGACACGTTGATAGTTGAACAGAATCAAAAGAATTTTCCAGAAATGTATGTTACCCAGACTATTACATTAGCCACTGCAAAAATCATTGCTCAAAAAGCAAGGCCACAGAAATGGATATTTAAACTATCAGAATCAGGACAGATGTTAATTGGTATCAAAGAAAGCATCTATGTGACTGGTTCTGGGAATTCCATTACTGTTGATAATACCTATGTCCGAGAAGCTGTATGGAGCAAGTTAAAATGAACGGTGGTTTTTTCGTGTTAGCAGCATAGCACAAAAGCCTACGATAAAGGTAAGCAGTCCACAAACCATTGATTTTTGTAGAAAATTGATATTTGCAATAGTGTTTTTTTGAAAGCTTTCGAATTGTACCGGTTGCATTAAAACAGGAGTCTTTACAACTGGAAACAAAGCAACCTCATTTTGCTCAAGATATCCTAGTTCATGAACAAGATTTCCTGCAAGCGTGTTTTTCCAGAATTCAAGTTTTGCATCATTTTCAAAGGCAATCAGTTTAAGGTTATTTATGTTTTGTTCAATTTTTTTGTAACTTTCATATGCTTTTTGATACTGCAGCAAACCTGTATTTCCATAGATAAAGAGCAATATCGAATACATAAAGCATATAACCCACATGGATGCAAAAATGATTTTGCGCATATTATTTATTCGGTAATTTTTCACATTTCTTGAGTTGACAACTTCCTTTACTATTATTAGAGTTATACTAGAGCAGTTTAATGTTTGTTATTTTCTGCCGATGTTATTCATATACAGCTATCCCGGGGAGCTTAGGGAAATGATTGATAAGTCAAATAAAAATAGTTCTTCACAAGAACTTGAGCAATATGGTATCTGGGTAAAATCAGAACCTCAAGATATTGAAGAGCCAGAAGAAATGGCTATCAGTGCAGAAACAGATCAAGAGCTTACATTTGAAACAGTAGAAGAACTTGAGTCTCCACTCGTAATTGAGACACTTGATGATTTTACTGCTGCACCAGAAACATCGGAATTTGAAAACGAATTCAATGAAAAAACAAGTATGCTTACAGAAGATGACTCAATTATAGATATACCACTTGAAACACTCATTGAGCAATCTAGCCCTATTCCTCCCAAAAAACAAACTGAAACTGTCCCTGAAATAAAAGAAAAATCTCCTTCACTTACTGTAGATGAAGTATCTTTAGATGATTTTTTAGATACAACAACTGAAGAATCCTCTTCAGAAAACACAACTGTCAATATTGATGATTTTTTACAACAGGACGAGAATCAGAATCTCGAATCTGAAGAAGAACCCGAAGAAATTGAATCTATTGATATTGATTTACAATTTGATGATACCATCGAAACACCGCTCGATACTTTGGAAGATGATTTTGCTTCAGTCGATTTAGATTCTTTTGATACTTTAGCCAATGCTGAAATTTCAGAATTTGAAACAACTCTCCAGCCTCCTTCAATGAGTTCTGAAACTCAAAACGATGAAGAGATAGATGTTAGCTCAATGTTTATGGATAATGAACCAAAAGCAAGCACCCGTTCGCAATCATCAAAACCTCCAGTTCAGGAACAAGCTGACAAAGAGCGAAAAACTAATCTTGATGCTTTTATTGATAATGAAGCAAGTTTGCCAATAACAGAATTATCAATGGAAGAAATCGCAGAAGAACCTATTCCAGGTGATGAAAAAAGTACTGCTTCCTCAGATATTTCTATAACAATATTAAATCAAATAGCACAGGAACTTGCATCGATTAAAAGCGAACTAGCAAGCTTGAAATCTCAGATACAGACCACTCAATCCTACAGTAAAAACGAGGCACAAAAACCAAATCAACAAAGTGAATCAAAAGGCTTTTTTGAAGAAGAAGATGATGAAACAATTGCTCTAACGGGTGATGAACTAGATAATATTTTAAATACAGCATCATTTACTGTTGAAGCGAGAGATCTAGAAAATGCTGAAACTCAGAGCTCTATTTCTGATGCATCACTTGAAGAATCTGTAGAAACATTACTACCAGAAGATGGAAATTATTCCAATGAAAAGGGAATTGAGATAATTGATGGTGAACAGGAAATTGAAACACTTTCTGATGAAAGTGAAAAGATTGACTTTAATGCCAATGAAATAGTTGATACATTAACTCCCTTTACTGAATTACAGGAAGATGAAATACAACTTTCAGAACAACCTGATTTAGAAGTATTAGAAGAGATACCATTAGAAGAACCAGATTTATCACAAATTGATCTGCCAAAAACAAATGAAGAATTATTATCAACACTTGAAGCAAATGAAGAAGAGCCATCGATTAATTTTTCTCACCCCGATGAAAATGTGCTTGATAGAATCGTTTTATCACTTGATGGTAATGAGCAAGTAACTGAAACAGTTAACGAAGTACAATCTATTCCAGAAATTGAAGAAACTCCTATTAATCAAGAACCCATCGAATTGCTTGAAGAAATGCCTTTACAAACAATAGAGGATGAATCGATTAGTATTAAGCATCCTGATGAATTAAAAACTCAGCTTGATGATTCTTTATTTATTGACACAAAAGATACCGAGGCGAAAGAATCATTTAAGCCAGCTACTCAACAATCTGAACAGCCGAGCATTTCTGAAGCACCAAATGTTGATGTTTCAGTTAAATTAAAAAAAGATATAAAGACTGTTCTGTTATATCTCGATCAATTGCTTACTGCATTGCCAGAAGACAAAATTGAAGAATTTGCGAATTCTGAATATTATGATACATATAAAAAACTCTTTGAAGAATTGGGGATAATTTAATGGGATTACTTGAAAAGGCTGATATAACAAAAAAAATGAAATTGACTGAAAATTCTGTTGTAGAGCCAACAGGATTATTAAAAAGAGCTGAAAAAAAAAACTAGATGCACCACGTGCATCTCAGACTGTTTTCCCTGAACCAAACAGTAATGAACAAACTATTAAAGAAATCTTATCAACACAGCCATATTGGATACTTCCTTATACGGTAATGAGTCAAATTGAAGCACATGCTACACCAGCATTGTTACTTTTAATTTATAAAAATAACCTTAAACGTATTCATAGTGCACACAACATGGAATTATCTGAAACAAATCAAAATAAAATTTTACAATTAGTACCAACATTACAGAATTCATTGAATATATGTACTGCACTTACTGATGATACTATGGTGTATGCTTTCCCCTGTACAAATATAATTATTGTATATAAGTTAACAACTTATACTGAAAATTTTTTTTCGATATTAATAAAACATATTGCAACATGTTCTCTTCCAAAAGTTTTTGCCTGTGGCAATTATAGTGAATGTTCCGATGATAATTGTGCTTCCGAAATTACAGCACTTGGAAATTCTATAACAATGCCGTGTTATACAGTAATTAGTATAAATATTCAGCCAATTTCTGCATATTTCAATAAGGTAAATCTTTTTCAGTTTTCTGGTGATGAAATTTGTGACCATCTTGCATTGATGCTTGCAAATCTTAATCCAGCACTTTCATTAACTATTAAAAAAAATAATACAACTATTTTTTATGTAATTTTTCACAAACAACATCATAACAGTAATCTTATTGTGCAACCATTTATTAGACTACTTGATTCATTACTACAGCTTCCCCAAACTTTTATAAAGATACTTGAAACACGCACAATAAAACACTCTATAACCGAAAACCAGTAAATATTAGACTAAATATAGGATTGCATCATGAACGGTTCAAGCTCAGTTCACTTCCACTCACAGTATAATCCTAAAAAAGAAGCAGAACGGTTTGTTGCAAACTCATTAAAAGATAAAAAGCCAGGTGTAATCATTGTAATTGGTCCTGGTGAGAATTATATTAAAGATGTCCTTGATACTTCATTTTCATATGCAAAAAAATACTATATTCAACCATGTAGCCTTTTTGACACAATCTCAATTAATCAAGCATTTTATTGGAGTCCGGCAAGCTCCATACCCCTCAAGGATTTTTTACATCAAATAGTGTATGATGAATTTTCAGCTGCAGGTATTGCTGTTCTTGAGTGGGAACCAGTGACTCGCTATTTTGCACAAGAAAGCAATGTAATTCGTAATGAACTTGCAAAGGTACTGGCTGCTACAGCATCTGAAAAAGCTACAATTGCATATTGGTCTAAACGGTGGCTTATTAACAGTATCAAATTTAGTAGTGGCGCACGTAATGTTTTATCACTTAATTCTCTTGATAAACCGATAGCGATTCTTGCAGCAGGACCAGGTCTGAGCGACTATATTAATTTTATTAAAGCAAACAAAAATAAGCTATTTATTATTTGTATTGCATCTGCATTGCCTGCTATACTCGAACATGACATATACCCTGATGCTGTATTTTTATCTGATCCTGGTTACTGGAATACATTTCATACGCGTTTAATAAAACGTGCTCAGATTCCAATCATTATGCCTCCATCAGCACGTATTCCTACAGATTTATTTTCACAGGAATTTTTTGTTGTAAACACTAATCTTATATTTGAACGATTTGCAATACAAGCGATCGGTTGCCCAAGTTACTATGCTAAAGCTTTTGGAACATCTGTTGGAACTGCACTTGATTTTGCTCTTCATATTACAAACAATCGAGTGCTAATTTTTGGTTTTGACCTTGCTTCATACGATATTGTATCACATGTTATACCATATTCTTTTCTAACTTTATCATTGCAAAATAGTTCACGACTCACTCCATTTTATGCAAGACAATTTAGTGAGGTTACAGAACAGTTCCCGGAAACAATCAACGCATGGCGCTTTTCTCGATCATTTAATACATATGCCCAGGAACTTCCTGTTTCAGATGAATCATGTACAAGAATTATTCGCTTTTCAAAAAGCCCAATGATTAAACAGTATGAGAATCTTGCAGTTATTACAAAGGATTTTGACACCTATGACTTTTCATTTCTTAATTATGTTTCAAATGAAGTGTATATTACTAAAAATGTCTATCAAAATTCGATTTCAATAAAAACGCTTTTACAAAAATTTTTTGCTGAAGCAATACAAAAATTACAGAATAATACTTCCTTTGGATTGACATACGATGAAATTCTATTTTTTAAAGCACTCTCTATAAAAAAATTTAATGAAACCTTTGCTCTTGCAATACGAAATGAATTAAAACAAGAAACGATAAACCATTTTATTGAAGCAAGCAGTGAAGCATTATCTGCAATTCTATCGAGATATTGTTCTGATTAGGAAAATCAATGGACTTTGTCAATAAAAATCTAAAAGCATTAGAAAATCGATTCTTTACTGAAACATTATATAAAAACACGACTGATGTTTTTGTTGAAATAAAAACATCCAGAAGTGGATATCCTATTCCTGTATTATCAAATCATAATCATTCAGTTACCCTCCACTCAGTGTATGATCCAGTACTTGAAGCGCAGAGGTTAACTAACGAATATACCAATAGTGCACGCGGTTTATATGTTTTCTTAGGATTGGGTGGTGGTTACCATATTCAAGAAATAATAAAAAAAAATCCAGAATCAAAAATAATAATTATAGAAACTAATCTAAATCTTTTTTTTAATCTTATTAAATTAATTGATTATTCAGAGATTTTTTCACATGAAAACCTTTTTGTGTATGTTGATTATAATCCAGAAGCTTTTGAGGAAATAATCAAACAAATTTTTAATTATTTTTTTGACACACATTGTTATACTATTCCTTTGCGTAGCAGAATAAATTTTGACAACTATGAATATTTTTCTGCTTGCAGTACAATTATTGACTCAACGATACAAAACATTGCTTCAGATATTGCTATACAGGCACAATTTGGATATCAGTGGCTAAAAAACATTATAAAAAATTTTAATCTGCTAAAACATAATAAAATATTTAAGCTTCCAAAAGCTCATGTAATAATAACTGGTGCTGGACCTTCACTTGAATCTTATAAGACTATCAATGCTATTAAAAATCAATTACATACACATTGGCTCTTAGCTACCGATACGAGTGTTGGATTTTTACTTGCACATAATATTGTTCCTGATGCGATAATAAGCATCGACTGCCAGATATATAGCACATTTCATTTTAAGCATCGTATACAAGATACTACTACACTATTTCTCGATATTGCATCTCCTTCTAGCCTTGCAAGAAAATACTCCAATATATTCTTTTTTGGTTCTTATCATCCACTCTGTGTATATCTTTCACAAAAGACTAATGCGTTTCCGTTATTAGATTGCTCGGGTGGAAATGTAGTCTCTGCAGCTTGTGAATTAGTCTCAATGCTCGGAGCACAAACAGTTACTGTTTATGGTGCAGATTTTTCATATCCAGGTGGATCCCTTTATGCGAGAGGAACATATCTGTACGATTTATTTCAATCACAAGAAACAAGAATAATGCCTCTTACAACGTTATTTATGAAAATTCTTTTTCGAACTGCTATTAGACGAATAAATCTGGGAACTACTTTTAGATATGAAAATGAACTATTAACGTCATATCATGATATGCTTCAGAAAAAAATACAAAATCACAGGTGCAAATATCAATTTATTTCTGAATATGGATTGCCTATAATTATAAACCATAAAGACACTACAACAAATGAACAAGAGATTTTTATTCAAAAAGGAATTGATGTAAATTTGCTATTAAGCGAATATATAGATAAGCTGAAACAATTACAGGATAATATTGGGCAAAAAAAATATAAAGAAAGTAATTTACAATTTGATCCTGTTTTTAATACACTACTTCCTCTTCTTGCATTCTTAAAGAAACATTCACGAGATCGAGATTTCTTTAGTTTGTTGCAAAATGCTATTGAACTTACAATACAAAAAATTGAAACCCAGCTATACAATACTAACCAGTACATGTAGTGTCATTTTCTACAAATGGCTGAAGAATAATTTCTTTTGCTAGAAGCTGAGCAAGTTGATAGCGCTTTTCCTGAGTTAATTTTGTTGCATCGAGTATATCGTTCCAGTAGCGTGAAAAGTTTTCTGGCACTATTGAGAGTTTACACAAATAATCATTGAGTTTCCGGTAATATGGAAACCATTCATGATTTCTGGCAAACAGAGCAGATGCACAGGAAGTCATAAAACCTGAAAGTGAAACAAGAAAGAAAAAATCATCTTGTTTAAGGACTGCTGATCCCAAATCAGTGAGAAAATGTTCAATTTTATATATATTATATTTAAATAACTGCCCCCAAAATACTTCTGTGAGTTTTGAAAACTTATTTTGTATGTCAAATATCCAAGAGTTCCGATTGTAAATAATATCTGCATTAAATATCCTAAATATAGAATATGTCGTTCCTTCTTGAAAGAGCTTTTTGTAGTTGCTCAAGTACTCTTCAACAACATTTTGCTTTTTATACATAATGTGAACAGGAAGCTCATCAATGAAAAATCGATCCTTGTCCTGTTTGGGAGATGTTTCAAATGCTCCAGGATAATCGAACAGGATATTTCGTTTGTCGGAATCAGGTATGGTATCTTTATAGTAAACATCAAGTGTAATTACAAAATACGGATCAAGAATATCTTCTTTGAGCGCTTTGCCTGCAAGAATACAGTTTACATCCTCCCATGATGCAATTAATTTTTGCAATGTGTCCATAATCTTTTTTACACGGTTAATCATTGTAGCACTCCTAACCCTTGAAACTATTACAAAAATGATTATACAATGAATTTGTTGATTTGAGAACATGATAAATTATCAAAAGACGATTATTTTTATCGAACCTCCTGGAAATATTCAAAAAGATCTCCATGCCTTGCGGCTTTCCTGCGCAAAAGTAACACGCACAACTTCCATTATATCGTTCCCTGAACTAATACCGCTCATGTCCTTTGAAAACGAAACCATAGAACTTTCATCTATTGAAACACTGATACGAGGGAAGATACACATTTGTTTGACGCCAGAAAGTCACTCTGGTTGGCTATTTTTACCAGCAACTATTGCACACGATAAACTTCCCTATCAACAAGAACTATCCATTCCATCATGGCGGTGTGGATACGTTACACTAGGACCACAGACAATAGATGATAGAATTATCGACTTGCTTGGACAGCAAAACACACTATCGTTTGCTGCTGGGCGCATACTCCTGACTGATGTTACGTTTTTAAATGAGGAAGGTACTTCTTATGTAATAGCTATTCGGGACTCTCTGTTTCGAAAAAAACAGTAAGTTCGTAACCAATTACTATGTAAATTATTTTTATTGACATAGATTGCATAAGTGCAACAAGCTATGATACAGTGCAACTATATCATAACGGGGGAAGCATGCGACGTTTTTTTGTTCTATTAGTAATACTGAGTATTGTTTGTGGTTCTGTTTTGCTAGCACAGGAACAAGCTCCTGAGCAAGGTACTGCGCAAAGTGATGCTACAGCATCTATTCCTGTTTTTTCACAATTTGAAAAAGGTGACATACTCTTTTCACTTTCTGCAGGAACTGCTTTTGGACTCGGTTTTTTTAATCCCACCACTGGCAGTTTTGATCCAGCGAACTTAAAGCCATCATTTACTATTCTCTTATCACTTCAGCGTTTTATGACACCAAACATTGTTCTCGGTGGTGAGATCGCAGGATACTTTTTTTCTACTATAAATGACCGTCAATTCTTTCTAGCACCACTTGGCGCACGTATTGGGTATGCATTTGATCTTAATCCTTTTTTCATTATTCCTACCGTTTCACTTGGTGCCGCAATTATGCGTTTGAGCGATATGGGACATATTGACCCGTATATAAAAACTGGCGCAGTGTTTGGCTGGAGTCCATCACAAGAAATCTGCTATACAATCCATGCTGATCTCATGACGATTCCACAGTTTTATAGTGACAGTTCACAAAACAGAACGGGATTATTTTTAGATTTAATAATTTCCGCAACATACCATTTCTAACCATAGGAGCATACCATGAAACGTTTTATTCCAGCACTGCTGATACTGATAGCTTTTGCAGTTTCCTGTGATAACGGACCTGTAGGGATTTTTGCAAGCATTGGAAGCGAATCACCGATTGAGTACAAAGGCACTGAAGTATTCAAAAAATCAACGCCTGCTGCTGTAGTCTCACGAAATGGAACTCTCTATGCTGTTATTACAACGCTCTGGAAAAAGAACGGCAATACTTGGGAAAAAGCTACAAATCTGCCTTCCCAAGCTATGTATGCAACTTCTGCAGCTGTTACAGGAACAACGCTCTATGTCGCTTTTCTTGACAGCAATGCACATTCGCTCGGTGTTTTTTCCACCACCGATGATAGCAACTGGACTCCTGTTGATATCACTTTCCCAGCAAATGATGAACAGGTACAGCAACTCTTAGCTGTAAATAACAAGGTTTTTGCTGTCACCACAAAAGCTGTCGATGGCAAAACGCAGTATAACCTGTATCATCTATCGGGCAGCTTTGGTTCACCTATTAGAACTGGAACTAATTTGTTTTCTCTTGCCTATGTCGACCCAACCTACTACGTTGCTTCAGGCACAACCATTTGGACCAGCACAGACCTTGCGAATTTTTCAGTATCACGAACGCTTGCCGATGATTTTTTTACGAGCATTACCAGCATTGGAGGGAAACCTACAGCCGTTACCGCTTTTGGAAAAGTATTCTGGTATGATGCAGGAAGCTGGATTGATACAAATGCGCTCACGAAAAGCTCAAAGAAACTGTACCTGCATGCTCCTGTCGAATACAATAATACCCTTTTTGTAGCTACGAATACAGTTGTACGAAAAACAAGTTCTGTCACAGAAGTTAGCCCTATCGCAGGTTATATTGAACTTGCCTTTCCGCTTTCAACAACTAAAACCCAGCGTGATGATAACTCACTTGTTACTGCAACCAACACAGTGTTTAGCGCCACCATTGGCGGTACTGCACTATCGATGCTGACGCTCATAACCGAAAACGGAAAACCAACACTCTATGCCGGTTCAGTCGGAAACGGACTCTGGTCAAACCGAAATGAAAATGGCTCATGGTTAGGCTGGCAACGCGAAACTGACTAATATCTTGCTGTGAAGCAATCACTCTTTCATACATCGGATATAAAACCGCTCGCAGAGCGCATGCGTCCAAGTACATTTGATGATGTGCTTGGACAAACTCATCTTACCGCACCAGGGAGCCTCTTTCGAACAAGCGTAGAAAATGATCACGTTTCCAGCATCATATTGTTTGGACCACCGGGAACAGGAAAAACAACACTTGCCCGACTCGTTGCACGGTATACACAGGCACAGTTTCAGGAACTCAATGCGGTATTTTCTACCGTACAGCACTTGCGGGATGTTATTAAAACTGCGCAGGAACAGCAGGAATACTATAATCGAAATACCATTATTTTTATCGATGAAATACATCGATGGAATAAAGCACAGCAAGAGGCATTGCTCCCCTGGATTGAAAATGGCACCATTACATTAATCGGAGCCACAACACAAAATCCTTTTTTTGAACTCACGCAGGCACTGCTCTCACGCTTACAGATATTTGAGCTCTACCCTTTAGAAAAGGAACATTTATTCACGGCACTCAATCGGGCACTCCTGGATGAAGAACATGGTTTTGGAACGCGCAATCTTACTATAGAACCGGAAGCAGCGCAGTTTCTTGTAAATCATGCAGGATGCGATGTTCGTGTTGTGTACAATGCACTCGAATGGATTGTTGAAACATATGCACTTACCAATACAGTGATAACCAGTCAAATGGTTCGAACTGCCCTCCAGAAAAAGGCTATACTCTATGATCGCGATGGAGATTACCATTACGATACTGCAAGTGCGTTTATTAAAAGCATTCGCGGGTCTGATCCTGACGCGGCACTGTTTTGGGCTAGTGCCATGCTTGAAGGCGGCGAGGACCCAAAATTTATTTTGAGACGTATGCTCATAGCCGCAGCAGAAGATATAGGACTTGCTGATCCAACTGCGATTCAGATTGTTTCCGCCTGTGCTGAGGCTTTTGATCGGGTTGGAATGCCGGAAGGCTGGTACTTCATTGCAGAGGCTGCACTCTACTTAGCAACTGCACCAAAATCTAACTCCTGTGGTGCAATATTCAGGGCACGAGAACTTGTTAAAACCAGCACCTACACGGTGCCGATGGAGCTTCGCGATGCTTCCCGTGATGGCACACAATTAAAGCATGGTGTCGGTTATCAGTATCCTCATGATTACAGGGAGCACTGGATACCACATTCGTACATGCCACGGGAACTTGTTAATACTTTTTTGTATCAACCAGCACGAATTGGCTTTGAAAAAACTAGATTTATTGATACAATGCTCCGCCACACTGATATTCTCATTAGTGAAGATTTAAAGCTTAGCATGATGGATGCGCACGGTGTTACGAGTGCTTATGCTGAGCTTATAAACCAGGTTACACGAATAGCACCAGAAGCTGACACGCTTTGTATTACTGCAAACCAGGGACTTCTCTTTGCACGACTGAGCTGTATTTTTAATGAACGAGCAGTACACCATATCATACTGCCAGAAAGCTCATGCGAATATTGTGCTACTATTTATTTTCGCGATTTTGAAAAAGCCCTGGAGCCAGTCTATGTAGCAGTGCCCGATAACCTATTCCATCTCTTGTATGCTGAACACAGACAAAATCATCACATTGATGTAATGGATACAGGTCAGGCGCTATTTCTTACTAAATTGCAGACCAGCCTTGGAGCAAAAAAAACACCTGTTGTTATGTATGGAATACCGCGACATAAGACGCATGAGCAGGGACTTGAACTAGTTATTAAGCTTCTCACACAGGTTGCTGATCATATTATCTATATAGAACCACTGCCATTTCAAAGAGGACTTATACCTGCACTTATGATTGATGCACTTGAACAAAAACAGGCTGAAGCTCTTAAAGCATACGACCATGCTTTTTTTGCGGCAAAAGAAACAGGTACTGCCTGTAAACCTATAGAACACTTTACCTGTACCTATCACCCAATACTTGAAGCATATGCAGAACGCACAGTGAACGATGCTCTGATAAACCAGCTCTTTGATCGAGAGCATGAATACATGCGAACACTACCGTTTGAGCTTACGCATGAACAAATTACCTCTGCACTCAGTAAAAAACAGAAGCAAACGGTACAGTGGCGCTATGCCTGGCAACTCTGCGAATGGAAACGAATCGATGAATTATAAAAAAAACATGCACCAATTTGTGCTTGTCTATTCGCTCAAAACTAGTGATCCTGCATACCTGTATTCGTTTTATGCTTCTCGCCGTTTCTTTGAAGAAGCGCAACAAGTAGCCATCAATTTTTCCATGTGCCTTGCACATGAGTTTGTGCCAGAAAACTATGTTCCAGAACATACTGTGCTTATAATGCGCGGTGATTTTTCTGGAATGTACCTCACGGAACTCTCAGAAAAAGGTTTTACGATCATTAATGCGCCTGAGGCTCATGAGCTTTGCCTCGATAAGTATAAAACTGCAGCATGGTTTTTGAGAAATGCATGGCCACATCCAAAAACAGAAATCTATAGTGCTGATAATTTATTTTTTCCCTGCATATTAAAGCCTCGATATGGAAAAATGGGTGCAGGTATTTTTCTTTTAGAAAATCCAGAATCTATTACTCCTCTCATAGAAAAGGCGCTCACAAATAAAGAGTATCTTATTCAGGAGTACGTTACAGCAAGCTTTGGAAGAGATATTCGTTTCTTTTTTGCAAATTTTACGGAGCCGTATGCTATTCACTATTCTGATACTGTATCCGCAGTATGCGTTATGAGAAAAGGTACTGGGTTGCTTTCTAACACACACCAGGGAGGTACCATGTCTCTCTGGAACCCTCCTCAAAGTCTTGCAGAACTTGCAGGAAAGATTTTTACCGCCTCCGGTCTCACCTACGGTACAGTTGATTTTCTCTTTGTAGATGAGGCACGCGATCAATTTTCTGTATGCGAATTAAACAGTATGCCTGGCTTTGAGGCTCTGGAACAGCTATGTGGCTGTAATGCTGCGCGCGCGATACTTTCATCGTGCATGCAATTAGTATAGCAGCATGTTCGTACATGGCTTTGGATTGTTTGGTCATACAACAAGCTGGCAAAAGTTATCCGTTTTATGGTATAAATGACTGATGTTTCAGTCAGCAGCTGATGTTTACACGTATCTATCCTCGTTTATAAACCTTGAACGCAAGCTTGAGCCGATTGAGTACCGCCTTGACAGAATGCACTACCTCAGAAAACTCTTTGGCTATCCCGATGAAGCAGTGCGTACGATTCACGTTACAGGCAGTAAAGGAAAAGGATCGACAGCAACACTGCTCGCATCGATACTAACAGCAAGCGGCTATAAAACAGGTCTCTTCACTTCTCCGCATGTATTAAACTTTACAGAACGCATTGCAATTAACAAGCTTCCTGTTACTAACGATATACTGCTTCCCTGTGCAGAAGAAATCTATCATCGTATTCCTCCTGGGAAACCTTTACCTGTCCCTGAATTTGAATATCCAACATTTTTTGAGCTGCTTACTATTCTGGCATTTCTCTGTTATAAACGAGCCGGATGCCAGTATGCTGTGATTGAAGTAGGTCTTGGCGGAAGACTCGATACGACTAATGTAATCTGTCCAGAGCTTGCAATTATCACATCGATAGAGTTAGAGCATACAGAAATACTCGGATCGACCGTTGACAAAATTGCCTATGAAAAAGCCGGAATTATTAAAAGCCTCATTCCGGTAATATCAGCTGTTTCTGATCCCGTAGCCCGTTCTGTGATATATACAAAAGCATACAATTCTGTAAGTCCATTCTACAATCTTGACAGCATTGTTTCAGAATACCATACATCCGAGACACCCGAAGGAATTAGTGTGACCTGGCGTGACAGCGTTGGTAACCATACAGCGCAATCGAGCCTCCATGGAATTGTACAGAGCAGAAATATTATGACTGCATGGTATGCGGGAAATCTATTACAAATTTCACCGGATGCTATTTTACAAGGTATTCGTTCGACGACAATGCGCGCGCGTTTTGAAATTATTCCAGGAGAGCCAACCATCATACTCGACGGCGCTCACACTGAAGTTTCAATACTGAATACTGTTGAGACGTACCAAAAACTGTTTCCGGAACCCTGTGTGCTGCTTTTTGGAACAGCACAAGATAAACACAGTTTTGCAATGCTTAAAACGCTCTACCCTATTACAGAATTGGCGGTTATCACCAGACCGGGAACCTTCAAACAATCTGAGCCAGAGAGGATTCTCGAAGAAGCGCACGCACTCAACATGCAAGCAGAGCTTATTGCTGATACAGAAGCTGCAGTTATACATGCACACGCACTCGCAAAAGCTCGTAAGCTTCCACTTTTGATTTGCGGTTCTTTTTATCTCTGTGCCGATGCTCTTAAAACACTAGCGTAATATCTGAAGTAGTAATGCTTGAAATAAGCCTATGAGAGCGCCGAGCACACCACCGAGCAGCGTAATAGCGCGTAGTTCTTTATTCATAATCTTGATTGTCAAATTTTCCAGCATTGCCATATCAAGATTATCGAGTTTAGTGCGTATCAATTCCTTAATATCAACGAGCTTGAGTATCACAGGAACCTGTTCAACTAAAACACTAACGAGAAATCGCCCTATAGTTTCGGATAGCCTCATAATTGTTTCTGGTTCGGGTCGTAAAGCCATCCTGAGTGTCTTTTCCTGGTCTGAATTGAGAATAATGGTAAAAAACTGCGTTAGTGATAGTTTTAGCGCTTCATATAAAACAGTAAACAATTTGCTATTAGGATTAAGGAGCATAGCAATTACTTTATATTCAGTATTTGTGGAAGTACCTTCTGCAGTACTTAATCCTAATAGTTCTTTGATAGATTTATTGTGTGCGTATTCATACCATGCAGAAGCAAATTTTGTAAAGGAAACACTTTCGAGTATTGAATCAAATACTTCAATATACATGGTATTATCCTGCCCCGATTGTAATGGAAGCGAAGCAGGATTGAGGATTTTTTTTGTCAGTTCTTCTGCTATTCGTGCATGAATATCATTATTAATAAATATATTTCCAATTGCTACAATTGCATCATCTACAGTATCTGGAATTGAATCATATAAAGCAGCATCAAATCGACCAATATTTATTATGAAACGCTGGAGAACATTCATTTTTTGTATGTAGTTTTGAATGATTGTTACTGCCAGAGTTTCGAGTTGTTTGTGAATTTCTGGTTTCTTGCAATAGAGAACAAATTCTTTTTGTATACCAGGGCCTAATTCTTTAAAAAGCTTTTGCAGAGCCGATGCTAACTTTTCGCGATCGATGTGCTGTTTTAATCCTGGTACCTGTTCTCCCAGCGAATTAGTGCCACCTAAAAGTTTTTGCAGGAATGCAATTCGTTTTTCATGATTGTCCAATGTTTCAAATAGAGCAACTACTTGATTTTCATCAAATATATCCTTGAGTGGTTTTTCTAAAAGACTATCAAGACCAGATGAGAGTGAACGCACCAGTATCTCGGTAAGCCCCGGTGCATGCAATAGCTCCTGTGCTACTTGCTCAAAAAAAGGAAATATTGAAACAGAAGTATCGGCGTTTACAGTAAACTTTTTCAGCGGAGTATCTAATAGTGATTCTAATGTGCCATGGATAAAACCTATAATTTCTTTTATAAATTTATTGCTTTCAAAATACGCTTTGAAATCGGCTGGAGTTAAAAGATCTGAGGTAATTACTGAACCAATAGATTCTGAAAGTCTATATCGTTCTTTTGGAATAACACCAGGTGTAAACGGCAGACGCCAGCCGAATATTTTTATTGGCTTGTACGGTCTGAATAGCATTTTTATAGCAAGCCAGTTTGTACTGTATCCAATTACACCACCGACAACAACCGTAACTAGTAAAATATACCACATTTATATATCCCTAGCGCTCACTGCATGGTTTTTAATACCGTAAGCGCTTGTTCTTTTGTTTCTACAATGAGCACGTCACGTGCTTCTACCCAACCTGATACTATTGCACCGTCAAGTTCATATTTTAATTCACACCAAATACGCTCTGTTTCAGGCACATAGATACGCCTCTGAAGCTCTGCCATATCCTTATACCGTAAAAACGCAATATCCCGGGCTTGTTCTTGAGGATGTTCTTTTAATCGTACCCACTTTGCAGTAACAATAATCCAGCCTGGGCTTTTTGTAAGCACTGGAGTTTCTGGAAGTTCTGGGCGTTTTGCACTACAGGATACTAATAGTACAATCGCTGCACAAAAGATAAGTATGCTTTTATGTACCTGCATAGCATTTTCCTTGATTTATTTACTCTTCTGCGTCATAGTATACTCAAGATATGAAGAAACTGCTAGTGTTGTGTTTGCTTACTGTGATGATTTGTGTACCAGTCTCTGTAAGCAGTCAGGAATTCTTGTATGAACCCGGGATAGTGTCACTTAGCATTGCTGGTTCTGCACTCCCGCTTGTATCGTTTGAAACTGAATATGCGCTCTTATCACAGTTTATGGTTGAGGGAGAGCTCGGAATTCATATAGGAAATAATGTAGGAGGATCTATCGCAGCCCATGCTGGATTGGCTCTGCCATCACTCCCCGCACGGGAATTGTACCGCTATAAAGGTTTTGAATACTATGGCGCTGGAATTGGTGTATTTTTAAGACAGTACCCACTCTCTGCATGGTACTTTGAATACAGCCTACAGGCGTTTGCTGATTTTTCCTGGCAACCAGAAACGCTCATGATGTATTTTTTCATATCGCTTGTTCCTGAAATCATTTGTACTCCCAAAATGTTAAACTGGGAAACGCTCTCTTTCCAGGGGGCACTACGGTTTCCAATACATTTTCATGAAAACTTTTATTCATTTGGCATCGGGTTTACTGTTCGACTTCTCATTACACCATTTGCAAAGGTAAAACTGCTATGAAACACTTGCTCGCAATTACCTCATTGTGTTTATGCCTCGCATGTGCCTGTTCTATGCCGGAAATCAAAGGAACGGCAATAGTGTTAGGAGTATCATTATATAATATTACTGGTGTTACCAATTTAACATACTGTGATGACGATGCTCGCGATATTGCAAAGCTTTTTGCTGACCAAGGCTACAGAGTTTATTCATATACTGATTCAGATGCAACGAGAGCAAACCTTGAACACGCACTCGAATTGGCAGACAAGACGAGACCAGTTGTTGTTTATTATTCCGGGCACGGATTAAAACTTTATTCCTCAACTGATGGAGTTGCTCCCGGTTTTTATATGCTGCCCTATGGGTTTGCAGAAAATCCTGGTACTAGTCTAGTATTGCACCGCGAAAACATGCTAGCAATTAAAGATATCGAAATAAAGGCTCGGGAACTTAGCATTAAACACTGTATTGTTATTGCCGATTGCTGCTACTCTGGAGGCTTCGTTGACAACATGCAAGGAGTTAGTGCAATACCTGGAGACTATGATCCTGTGCTTGGTAAAGATTTAATCACCTATGCTGAACTCATGGGTACAGCACCAGGACGATTTTTTACATATTCAGGCAACAGTTTGCTCATCGTACTTGCTGCATCAGGATCAGAAGAAATGAGTTTTGAATCGGGTGCATATGAAAATGGCGTTTTTACTGAATATTTTTTAAGCGGAGCCAGTACCAATGCTGATAGCGATCGGGATGGTTACATCACAACGAGCGAGATCTATTTATATGTCGCTCAGTGCATGAATAAATATTGGAACAGTACAACCCAATCGCAGAGTAATACTGAACAAATATATCTTCCGCATATTTCTGACAATGCACGAGAGTATATACTCTTTGAGGCAAACCCGTAAGCGATTATTTTTCTGAATAAACTTCAAAGGTTACTGTAAGAGAATTACCCTGCTCATCAACAACAGTTAATTCATGAAATCCTTTTCCTGGTCGAGCTTCAAGCTTATGCTCGCCTGTTGTTTCACCAAGAAACTCACCGTCAAGGTGCCAGAATACTCTGCAATTTGCTGTGCGGTGTACGAGTGAAAAAACAATTTTCCCCGGCGTACCGTCGAGCTCAATTGGAATATAAACCTTTGCATATTCCTCAGGAACGATAAACTGCATGGGGTTTTCATTTTGAACATGTATCGATGGAAGGAGTGGTGGTAATGGTTTGTATGTAGGATTAAGTTTGGCATAGTAGTACTCCATGACCGGTGGAAGTACAAACCACTGTTCGTAGTGGATTTCATCGAGTTTTGAAACAGAAAGATTCGTCCGCCATTTCCCATCTTTTGTGAGACAAACAGTACGACAGTACGGACACACAGTATCAATATGTGCTGATTTTGGGACATATTCCATGACAGTATGCTTGCAATTGGGAGATGCTGGATATCCAGACTCGGCACAGACGGTTAGCGCTTGTAAATCGTTATAGGGTTCGTCGAACCATGTTGATTCAGGAAGCAGTGCAAAAAGCTCAAACAGTATCGGTGCTGCTGTTCTGGTACTAACAAGTTCCGGTCTTCCTTCTCCTGTCGCATTGCCAACCCATACACCTACAACATAATCTTTTGTGACACCTATGGACCATGCATCACGATTACCGTAGCTTGTACCTGTTTTCCATGCAATATTTCGTTTTGAGACAAATTCTTCCCAGAGCGCTTCTTCCTGTGGCCGTTTAACTTTTATGAGTGCCTGAAGTGTGAGCCATGCAGCACCCTGTGAAAACTCATGGTGATTATTCTCCAGAGCACTCTGAGCCAGTTCTGCATACGCTTGCACTGCATCAACCAGGGTTACCTCTGCACCACCAACAATGAGCGGAAGACCATAGTCATCAAGTGCTCGTGTGAGTGTAGTAAATCCAAGACGTTTAAGGAGTAATCCAAAACGCTCAACACCATAGCTTCTCAGCAATCGTACAAAAGGGATATTGAGGGAGTTAGCAAGTGCCCTGTCCGCACGTATTGCACCTGTGTATGTTTTGAACATATTTTCCGGGCTGTATGAACCAACATGTGTAGGAATATCGGGGATAAGTTTTCCCGGAGTTAGTTCTCCGGAAGTAAGCATTGCTGCATACAAAAAAGGCTTTAAAATGCTTCCTGAACTTCGCGGTGCGCGAGCGCAGTCTACGTAACCAGCAGGAACCGGCGTTTTACCAGTGGCATTGCCAATATATGCAACAAATGACTTGTCATGTATATTTATTATTACAGCTGCGATGTTATTAATGCCATAGAGCTCAAATTGCCTGGCATAACGATTAACAACTGCAACTGCCTGTTCCTGAATACGTGCATTGAGCGAAGTTGCAATAGCACCGCCGCCGTACTGTTTTCTCATGGCTTCGGTATAATGATAGGCTAATGACGGCATTTGCTGTGCTTTTTCTGGTAATGTTTCAAGCAGTGACAGTTCATAGGTTTCTCTATCAATAATTTTATTTTTATACAATTTTTCGAGTAACGCATTACGCTTACTTAGCAAAACATCTCGATAGGTTTCCAGCGATATATTCCCAGGATTATTTGGTAAAAGTGCGAGTACAGCTGCTTCTGCCCAGGTAGCATCTTCTAAATCTCTCCCATACCAACGAAACATCGCAGTCTCAAGCCCTACAACATTACCCCCAAACGGTGCAATGTTAGCATAGCATGCTATAACGCCGGTCTTGCCATGTAAGAGCTCGAGCTTTATAGCAAGCAGTGCTTCCTTGAATTTTTGCACTATTGTCCGCGGTTGATTGTTATACAGGAGCCGACTTGTTTGCATGGTCAACGTTGAAGCTCCTGAAGCAATACGTTTTGTGAGAAAATTATCTTTTATTGCCCGCACTATTGCCCAAGAATCAATTCCAAGGTGTCCCCAGAATTTTTTATCTTCTAGCATTGTTAACGCAATTATGTATTTTTCATAACCAGGAACTGCCATATTTGTTGCAGCTCTTAGTTTGCCTTTACTATTTACAGCATCCACAAGCTTTAAAAGTTTATGGTGAGGTAACTCGAGGCGCCAGAGTCCTTGCGAATCAGTAAGCGCTCCGAGCAATACTCCTTCTTTACTATACACAGCGGTTGCATATTCTTTTGTAGTAATTCCAGATTTTTGCGTTGTTACCGTGTACTGTTTAGGAGAAAACTTATACTCTTGAATTGGATAGAGAAAAAAAACAATGCATGAAAGTATGCCCAGGAAAACCCAATTGAGTTCTCTGTTGCAATCATGAAAGATGCTGGCACAACATGCCAGCATCCTTCGTATCCAGTATCGATATTCCATTCCTCTTGACTACTACGGAGACGGCTGCAATGCAGTTATAAGCGGAAGTTTCGCTCCTGGGAGAACTGCAGTAATCTCGGGTTTGTACATAGCTTCTGCTGTAATCGCAGGAAGATAGAACTGACCTCCATATGTTCTATTAACAAAGACCGTAAATGTTTGTTCCTCATATTTATCTAAATTGGTATAGAACATTACTCTATCGTCTCGTATGTCTTTGTAAAAATATCCTTCTGATTTATTGCTCTCGGTATCAGCAATACGTTGATTAATAATTTCCCAGCCTGATGGTATTCGATAGGTGACTGCGACATTGTTGAGTTTTTGATACAATTTATTTTTAATACTAATTTTAACAATCATGTCCTGCCCGCGATACCCTTGTTCTGGTTTTATTATATTATAGTTTGTATCATAATAGGTAACATCAAGTTCAAGGCCATTTTCCAGTTTGGGTTCACTACCTGGCATTGCTCTTCCTGTTGCAATAATTCGAGCATATACCTGCATAGCATTTGTGTTATCAATAGTTAACTTTATTGTCTTACCAGTAATGGTAAGCGGAATACGTACCAGTGTCTTTGTAATTTCAATAGTCTCAGTTTTTCCATTTGAATCCTGATATTCAAGCCTTGCGGTATCTTTTTTGAGATTTTGAACGTAAGGCTGAATTGCAATTAGACTAAAAGCAATGTCCTGGGTACTATAGTAGCGTCCAGTTGCGAGTCTATCTGCTATTTCTTTGTATATAGAAGGCGCTACAGCACTGTCTCCTAAAACATTGAGGCAATCTAATACCATAGCCATTTCACGTAGTGTACTACCGTATGTGTATTCAAAATATGAGCCGGGATAGTTATTATATTTTGTTTTTGTAAGCAATTCTTGCGCTTTGTTTTTTACTCCAGCGTAAGCATATGCAGCAGCAAGTTGTAATCTAATTGTTGTAGCTTGAGGATCGAGTGCAGCAAGTCTGTTTAATCCGCCAATATCAGCTTTACCTGCAAGAGCAAGCACATAGAGAATATAAGCTTGTTCTGAAAGTAAACCATAGTAATACCCTTCATCATTTTTTCCAGAACCGATATTCGACTGTTTAACTTTATTGCTTAAAAATTTGAGCGCATTTTCTAACATACCAGATGGCAACACATACCCCATTTTTTGTGCCATAAAGAGGAAATGGGTTACATATGCGGTAAGCCATGTTGACTCATCATATTGTCCTTGCCAGAATACAAAGCCTCCTGTACTCTTCTGGAACAATTGGAGATCCTTTATACCACTTGTTATATTATTTTGAATTGTATCAAGCTCCTGTTTTGAAAGGTTGACTGTGTTGGGTAGAAACAGCTGTGGAAACATTTTACTCGTTCGCTGTTCACCGCATCCATGTGGATATCCAATGAGATATTGAAGATGTGCAGATAGATTGATTGGCGGCAGTAATGATACTTCAAGCCATGCAGCGTTTGAACCAGGGATTCCCGGAAGCGTATGTTCCAGAGTTACTCTTGATTTACCAGCAATAAGCTTCTGCGCCACAGTAGTAACAGGAACTGAAGGCGACTGCACAGGGATAGTTATGGTTTGGACAGCACTCTTTCCGCTTGTGGATACTGCTACTGCTTCTATAGTTAGCGATCCTTCCTGATCCTGAAGCTGAACATCAAAATTGGCAAGCAAATCGCCATCCTGCTGGAACACCAGAGTTTGTTTATTTGATCCAACTATGGTTCCAGGTCCTTTCACAGTGAGCGAAACATTTACCTGAGCATTTTTTCCTAAATAGCTGAAAACTGTTACTGGAATACTAATTCGTTCAGTTGGTCCAACAAACCGGGGTGCGGTAACAAAAGCCATGAGACTGCTCTTAACCTGCACCTCTTTTTCGTATTTTCCATATGCGCCTTCCTGAGTGCCTGCTACAATCATATAGCGCACTGCACCAATATATTCACCTAGTTCAAGTTCATGAACATTTTTTTGTCCGCGATCGAGTGTAAACGGGCCATAAAATTTCACAACTGGAGGAAAGCGATTTGGTTTTTTAAGCGCATTTTCTCCTTCACTATCACCACCACCAATTGTTAAAAATGACTGTAAACTTCCAGAATAGGCATTAGCGACATCACGGTAGATATCATACGAAACCAGGAGTGAGGCTTCTTTTTTATAAAATGCATTCCATGGATCCGGAACAGAAAATTTTGTTATACCAAGAAGCCCCTCATCAACAACAGCAACAGTATAGGTCATTGCTCTTCCTGATGCTTCATACACCGTAAATTGAGATTTTTTGAGCGGTTCGAGGGTATCAGGTGTAGTGATGCGCGGTTCCAGCCTCGTCAGTGGATTTTCAACCATAATGGGTGCAATCCCGTAGAGTCTGATCGGAAGATCATTTTTTGTCTGTAAATGCGGTTGCAGATAGGTAATGTGAACATACACATTGGGTACCATATCTGCTGTAACAGTAAATGTATATACTGTATAACCTTCGTTTGTCTGAATTATTTCTTCTTTGAGAACCTTACCGTTTTTCTCGAGTGTCACATATGCACTACTGTCTTTATTTGATGGAAACTGAATTTGAACTTTTTCACCGACCTTATATAAGTCTTTATCAGCGGTAAATGAAAGCATCATCGTAGAGTCGCCGGTATTATCTCTTCCTTTTCCAGCCCAACCAGGCCAATCAATATAAAATTCTTTACCTGCCTCATGTCCATCCGCAATGTCACGAACACGTATAATAAATCTTCCCCATTCAGGATAATTGATTCTCAGTTTATATGTTCCTTTGCCATTTTTTATTTGAACCTGGTCTGATGTAACCAGTTGTTTTATTTCAGATGATGCAACTTCAGTTTCTTCACTATTTGATTTTTCAAACCACCAGCGCCAGGAAAGCTTAAATATCTCAACCTGCACTGTACCAGACGAAACAGGCTTACCGTTAGTATCAAGGAGTAAAAGCTCAACTTGATGATCCTTATCTGTTAGGAGCATATTACGGGCTTTATCACCCTGAGGGAGTTTTATGCCGACATATTGCTTAAATGGATGAAAGGGAACCGTCAAAACTTCTGAAGAAAAGATACCGCTTTCCTCAAAAACCCGCGTGAAAAAGAATGCTTTGCATGGACCTGAAATTGATTTATATTCTGAGAAGTCCACTGAAAATGTTTTTTTACCATTGCTGTCAAGATAACCATTCCAGAGTTCATTTTTATCGCTTGCAGATAAAAACAGTGGACTATAAAAGGTATAATCAGGATATGAGCTTGCAAAATATTTTTTATCTAGTTCTAGCAGCATCGAAACATCGGCTTTCATGTCTGATGCTGGAGCACCATGGAGCCACGTAGCCTGCAATGTTAGTGATGAGAGCTTTGTATCAATGAATGGCGCATTTCCATATGAGATGTTGGTTTTTAATCGATTAGGAATAATTGCTTCAACTTTTATTGGTTTAGTAAATACAGCGTTTCCGACTTTGATTTTAGCCAGATAGTTTCCTGTTGGCGCATCCGAAGCTGTACTAGTTTTAAAATAATAAAAACCATTTACCGATTGAGTAAGCACTATCGATTGAATATTCTGTCCACGGGGATTTATGAGATTGAGTTCAACTGGATGGTTTGGAGGAATTTTTTTACCCAGATCCTGTAAAATAAAGACAATATGAATGTCATCACCAGGTCTCCAGATACCGCGTTCCGTATAGATAAAGCCTTTAATACCTTGTGCTGATTTTTCGCCACCAACTTCAAAATGACTTATGGCAAGCGGTCTTGTTAACTTTAGATAACCATTTTGTGTATTGCCCGATGATCCTCGAGTAATTACAAACATCGGCTCAAGCGTTGATTGCGGCTTTATAAGAGCAAATCCGTTTTTATCGAGAGTACCAGAAGCGATTAATTTTGCAGAATAGCTATACACACTAACCGATAAACCGGATAACGGTTTTGTAGTCTTTAAATCGCTTGCAAAAACATGGAGGGCTCCATCGGTATCAACTTTAACATTGAGACCAACATCAGAAACAAGCACATTCTTTCGAGCTATAATATCCTGTTTATGTCGATAGTAATATGCCGGATGGATGGGATCGTTAGAATACTTCCAGTATTCATCATAGTTAAATCCTGAATCATCATCATAGCCATACCCATCATAATAATCCCAGTAACTCTGTTCTTCATCAGCATCAATAACAATTGGAGGAAATTTCCAATTGCCAAAATCGGTGTATGTATTTGGGCTTTCGTATTTAATACATTCATAGTTATATGTTGCACGAATCTGATACATTCCTCCCGGGTTGCTTGCAAGTATCGGTCCAAGATCTATTACGTGTGTCTGCTCTTTGTTTTTCATGGAATCATCCCAGGGGAGATCGATCGTTTTTCTCCATATAACGTCGCCTACCCGTTTAAGTTCCTCAGAGCCATTGAGTTCATTAACCTGTAAAAATTGAATCATATTGCTACCGTAAATATGCAATACTTCGATATAGACTTTAGCCAGGTTTTTTGTATTGAGTAGAACTTTTGTACCCTGTGTTGTTGGAATAATTACACCAGAATCTTCAAACCATACTGCAGGTATGTCCCATTGTGATGAAACTGTTGCAGAAACCTTAGTTGCGATATAGTTATTTGAGATGCTCTCTACGCCAGGATGTACTGTTACTTCTGTGTTCTGTGGTAATGGTATATCAGAATACACACGCACAAGGTTATCATCAATTTCATAACGCAAGGTGGTAATGCCTTTAATATCGATAAGTCCTCGCAAATCCTGATTCTTTTTGAGCGGTTCAGAAAATGAAAGTGTTACAGCATTTCCCGAACTCGATGATGTCTGTTTAACTCCTAACAATGCAAAACTGCCAGCTTCAGGAATTACAAATTCGAAATTCCTGTATATTTTCCCCTGTAACTTCCGTGTATCAATTGAAAGATTTAGCTTCTGTGCTTTGCTCGTTCTCGGTACTGCTTTTATTGTAAACACATGCAAGTTTTCTCCCGGGTGACTCCAGGATAGTGCAAGTGACTTTGTTCCCAGCTTAGCGCTCACGAGTGATTCAATATCTGCTGATGATTCAATTGCATACGCAGTAAACGAACCGGTTATCATTACAGTTTTTTCATCAATGGCTTTCAGTTCAGGTTCCGCAGTAAATTGAATCTCAGGGAGTGCAACTCCAAATGTGAAATTAAAAAAACCCTTATCCGCTAATCCTAATTTCCTAAAATCGAATGTTGCTATATATTTTTTACCAGGTTTGAGCGGTGCTTTTGGCTTGAAATCAACACGTGTTCCATCTTCACTCCAGACAACACTACCTTCCAGTGCAGGTTCAAACATAAAAGGATTTAAACCAATTCCTGTTTGCGGAGCATGTGCAAGCACAACCGAAATTACGCTATCGCGTTTTACTATTCCATCGGTATGTGCGATAATATCGACAGGATTAGGTCGAACAAGTGTTTTGTGTTGCGAACAACTCGTAAAAAGTGCACATAAAATGATTGCAACATAGACAATTTTATACTGTTTACGTTTCATAAATATTCCTCCATTCATCTATCCAAATTAAAGAGATTACATACAATGACGCAATTTAATTGCTATTTAATGAGCTTTTTAAAACGCTCCCAGACCACTTCTACAGATCCCTCGCCATCAAGTGCTTTTAAAAGTCCTAGCTTAGAATAAAAAGCAATGAGCGGTTCGGTTTTTTCTCGATACGTTTTAAGCCGCTGCTGAATTGATTCTGGATTATCATCGCTACGAGTATAGAGTGAACCACCACAGATGTCACAGATTCCTTCTTGTTTTGGCGGCATGTTTTTAATATGGTACACCTTACCGCACTGAGAACAAACTCTTCTTCCGGTAAGACGATCGATTATGATCCCATCGCGCACACGAAAGTCGATTACCATATCGAGTGTTTCAAAAGTTTGCAGAGCTTCTGCTTGCGGTATTGTGCGGGGAAATCCATCTAGAATAAACCCTGCTTTTGTATCAGATTCTTTTAGCCGTTCTTGAACCAGTGCTATCGTGAGCTCATCAGGAACAAGCTCGCCCCTATCGAGTATCGATTTTACCTGTTTCCCGAGTTCAGTTTCATTTGCTATGGCAGCTCGGAAGAGATCTCCAGTAGAAATTTGTGGAATGCCATATTCTTGCTTAAGTTTATCTGCAATGGTACCCTTTCCTGCACCAGGCGGACCTAACAGTATTATTTTCATACAAACTCTCCTCATCGTTACTCTTAAAGGTAGTATAGCGTACTTTTGATAATAGTACAGTATCTAATGCAAAAACCTGCCTATTGTCAGAAAAAATATATGGGATCTGAAGGGAGATGGCCACCCAAGGGTGCTGTTTAAGCGCTGTATCGAGCAGGCAATTCCCAGCAACAATGCGTAGAATATAGACTGGCAAGCATGTTTTGGTTGCTGTCAGCGCGCTTCGCTACATGAAGGATCAATAAAATAATAGGTTTTTCCAGAGGACCCTGAATTCCGCACATGTTTCTGACAAAGACATAGGCGCAGATTATGGTTGTCCTAATATTGGAATAACCGAGGCATCGATGGGGAGTATATGCATATATAGCGTCATAATCGCATTGAGCGCAAATTCCTGCGTTGCAGCACTCACCTGCTGTCTGATTGCCTGGATTGCTCCCCGTCTCGTGAGCAAGGCGAGTTCATTTCTTCCATTTGGGCATGCAATTTGTGGTATAATTGATACCCCTGCTGAACTATAGTTTATTGTAGCAGGTGGCGTCTTTGGAATTGAATTTCTAAATAAAGCATTAAAAATTAATATGGATCGATTAGATGTTCATCTTGGGAAATGTGCAATATTAATTCGTTCTGAAAATTATAGCTTAGCTAAAGATAGTATTATAGTATTATTAAAAACATCAATTGCTAATAAAAATAAATGGTTTTGGACTGATAATAAACCAATAGAATCAATAGGGCAAAATGGAATGCAAGTGGTATTAGAAAGCGTTAATGATTATCTCAATAGAATGTTTCAAAATTATAAATCAAATAAATATTTTATTAAAGAAATATCTGAGATATTCATATCATTATATCCGAATGTGACTTATGGATATAATTATTTAGCAAGATATCATATGGAGAATAAAGATTATAATAATGCATTAGATATGTTATTAAAAGCTTATGTTTATAATCCAGATGACTATGTTATAGTTGGTAATATTGCATATATATATAAATCTATTGGTGATAAAGACAATGCATTGAAGTACTATACGATCCTGTCTAAAATGAAAAACAATGAAGCTAGAAAGATTGGATTTGATGGAATAGAAAGATTAAAATAGTAATATATGGCTAACAACTGCTTCAAATGGATAAAGCTATGTCACGGTTTTTGCAGTCGCTTTGCTCGGCACAAACCGCGCCAATGACGCCTCGCAGGTTATCATCGAGTCTTTCCTGGTACTCTTCAGCGGTTTGCCCATCAACAGGACCAACAAGCCCTTTAGCAAATGGACGGAAATAATGTCAGACGAATCAATAGCCACAGCAACTCTGGATCGTCTCTTTCACCACACCCATGGTATCTCGCTCAAGGGAGATTTATACCGTATGAAGGATAGGAAGCAACATTGGGTAATGTAGCATGAAACTTTATTTTATTTTTTATTCCGTAATGATTCAATAATCGTAAGTTTTCTTGAATTTAGTACCGTCACGTAAACCGTATAATTGGCATTTTATCTGTTTTTTACATCAAGGCGGCTTGTCATAATTCTTTATTTTATAATACTTTAGCTTGTTAGCGACCGATGGGAGTCGAACCCACGTCTCCAGCTTGGAAGGCTGGGGTAATAG
>ERZ795050.1579-NODE-1579-length-28655-cov-5.383462_pt1 | contig 28655 bp, 25 predicted proteins | sample MGYA00375134_ERZ795050 | MGnify/ENA primary metagenome ERZ795050 (study PRJEB30179, sample SAMN05720221) | activated sludge metagenome | isolation source: Anaerobic digester | place: Japan | collected 2015-05-26 ... | reverse complement strand
CCCCATAATCCAGTCTCCCGGATACTCCCAAAGCTGCAACGGGTATTCGTACTGCCTGAATAACCCGCTGAAATATGCAGATCCCGGCGGGTACAAGTATGAGGAGCCATTCTATGACGAGCCGGTGAACGGATTATCAACCTGGTCATTTGATCTCTGGTGGAGGTTAAAAGAACTCAAAAAAGATAAAGACCTGACATATCTTGATGTGGTGGGAATCGCATACAATGAACTGGATTACTATTCCATTAAACTACAGAGGGCTATTCAGAACTATTACCGATTTGTTGCAGAATTATTCTCAGTCAGCAGGAATACAGAGGCATTTAAAACTATGTGGGTCGCCAGTTACCCGATAAATGGCACACAGCTTGAAAACAACGCATGGCTGACTTCCAAAGGAGTCCTGGTTTTACCCAATTTTAACAACACGGCGGATAAATGTAGCTTTGATTATCTTCCATATTTTGAAAAGGGAGGAAGGTGGTATGTGACGTTTGATAATGAGAATCTACAGATAATTGGTACATTCCACACCCATCCGGGGGGCAGAGAATTTGATTATATCGACGGATGGGATATCGAAAAACTGAGAAAATTCGGACCAATCTTTGTTCTTGGCGATGACCACCTCTACTATAGTGATGGTAATACTCAACGAAAACTTACTTCAAATGAAACATTCTTAAAATACGGGCTTTGGGGCTGTGGCATCCCAAACTTTTAATTAACCTTATTATGAAATCACAATATTTATTTTTTTCCATCCTGCTCTTTACAATATCCTGCAAACAGGCAAGTGACATTGATGGGCATACAAGAAACACCCAACACCTTGTCGTATTCTCAGACTCGGCAGTTCTTAAGAGCAATGTGGTATTAGATTTTTTCAGGCATTACCTGGATGAAGTAAAAAACTCCACTGCAGCAGTCTGTTATTTTGAATTCTTTAAGGACACATTGTATCTTACAATTGAGGGGGCTCGTGGTATAAAAGGAATTTTCGGGGATCCGATTGGAGGTATCGCGGTCAATGGAAAACCTGTCTTATTTGACTTTGGAACAGGTAAAATCATCAACAGACAACAGCCTGTTAGTGATTTGCTTGATAAGCTTGGATATAAAAAATCAGATCTAGAACTCAGCGAGGAGGGGAAATTGATAGTCTATAATTTCCCTGCCTGGCAAATAAAAATTTGCAGGGACGGTAATTATGAGATAAAGAAAGGTGTGCGTCCACCAAGCGGACCCCCTGAATCGAACGACACCGCAATGTTTCATTACAAGATTCCTTCTGATAACAATCAGAAGTGATTGAAATAACGGAACAGACATTCTGTTATATAGAAAAAGTCTATTCATAATTTTCATAAGGGTAAGTTCTTCCACCATATCCAACCGGTTTAAAGGGTTAATACAGGTTATGCTCCACATAATTCATAAAGTTTTTTAATATATTTACTTATTTACTGACGGTCTGATGCGGATGATAAAAGTTACCGGGATATACGAAGCTATTGAATTACAATCGAATTACACTCGAATTACTATTAAATTACTATTGAATTACAGCCAAACTCCGACCGCATTGTCGGCTTCCCCAAAACAGGTCCATTTAAAATCAGAGTTAAAACTTTAATTTTAAGACCTATTATGAAAAAAGCAAGATTCACAGAAAGTCAGATTATTTCTATTCTCGCTCAGCAGGATAAATGGATGACGGCCGCAAGCCGAGTGACCACCGAATGACAACTGAATATCCACCGAATGACGTATATAAAACTGTCCGGACTGCAGGACTTCAGACCGCAGGACATTTTATTTCCGTGCCTGTAAAAATTATGAGTACTTTTACAGAAAGACTTATTTGATGGTAATTTTTCCCCACGCAAAGATAAATATCGGCCTTTGGATCACCTCGAAAAGGCCCGACGGTTATCATAACATTAAAACAATCTTCTACCCTCTTAAAAACTTCTGCGATGTCCTCGAGTTTGTGGTACCCTCCGCAAACAACTGTTACGACAACCTGACCTTGTCGGGTATCCCTGTCGGCCCTGACACTTCAGAAAATATTGTGCTGAAAGCGCTGTCGCAAATGCGGAAACATGTAAAAATACCATACCTCGACATACACCTTCACAAAGCCATTCCCCCCGGGGCCGGACTCGGAGGAGGCTCATCCGATGCCGCCTCTTTTATTACCGCTCTTAACAAACATTTCAGACTCGGCCTCAGCAATGAAGATCTGTCGGATATAGCTCTGGCAACAGGTAGCGACTGCCCCTTCTTCATCACCGGGACTCCGGCATATGCCGAAGGAAGAGGCGAGATACTGACCCCCGCAGATCATCTGAAGGAGAAACTCTTTATCCTGGTATTATGGCCGGGCATTCACGTCAGCACCCGCGAAGCCTACGACAAATGCACTCCCAAACCGAGGGAAGAATCGCTGACAACTTACTTCAGACTGCCTCCCGAAGAATGGAAGCATCTCATAACCAACGATTTTGAAGAAAGCGTATTCCTGAAACATCCCCTGCTGGCCGAAATAAAGGAGAGATTATATTCTTCGGGCTCATTGTATTCGGCAATGTCGGGAAGCGGGTCGGCCGTTTACGGGATATACAGGGATAAACCCGTAATACCTGCCGGCCTTGAAAAGATGGTTGTTTATTCAGGACTCCTCTGAATCTTCTGCCTCCGGTCCGGCCACTCTTTCCATCTCCAGAAGAACAGCTCCCTTGGTCACCCTGTCCCCGCTTTTGACATTTATCCTCTTAACGCGTCCGTCGACATGGGTCTTCAGCCTGTTCTGCATTTTCATGGCATCGAGAATGATCACCACATCGCCGTGCTTCAGCTCGCTTCCCTCCTTCACCAGCACATCAACAACAGTGCCCGGGATAAAACTTCTTACAAGACAGGGATCGGCCGGCTTAAACGGTTTCCTGTTCTCAAACTTTTTACTCAGCCTCGTTTTGTAAAGCGTCGAGTTTATGTTGAGCGTTTTATATTCTTCCTTTTCTTCCATCAACAGACTGTTTTATTTTTTTCTGCATCTACCCTATCTCCTTCTCTCCGTTTATCCAACTATTAAAAGGGTGGTATTCCGTGTTTTTTATGCGGCCGCGGGATGCTTTTGTTTTCCGTTACATCGAGGGCATGAAGCAGCATTTTTCTTGTTTCTGAAGGCTCAATAACGGCATCCACATAACCCTTCGAAGCTGCAACATAGGGATTGGCGAACTTTTCCTTATACTCCTGCACCTTCTTTTTCCTCATCTCTTCGGGGTTTTCGGCTGATGTAATCTCTTTCCGGAAGATTATGTTGGCAGCACCTTCAGGCCCCATAACGGCTATCTCGGCCGTCGGCCATGCGAAAACGAAGTCGGCCCTGAGATGACGTGAAGCCATGGCAATGTAACCTCCGCCGTAGGCTTTGCGTATTATCACGGTTATTTTAGGCACGGTGGCTTCGCTGTAGGAATAGAGAATTTTGGCTCCGTGGCGGATAACTCCCGCATGTTCCTGGTCGATGCCCGGCAGGTAGCCCGGCACGTCAACGAGCGTTACAATAGGAATGTTGAAAGCATCGCAGTATCGTATAAACCGTGCGGCCTTGTCCGATGAATCCACATCGAGCACGCCTGCCATCTCGTTGGGCTGGTTGGCGACAAAGCCCGTGGTGCGGCCTCCAAGCCGTCCGAATCCTATCACGATATTTCTTGCATACATCTCCTGTATCTCGAGGAAGTCGGAGTTATCGGCAATTGCCCTGATAAGGTCCTTAACGTCGTAAGGCATTGTAGGATCGTCCGATACTATCTTCCCCACATCGAATCCCGGTTTTGGTTCGGCCGGTTCGAACATCCTTGCCTTACGGGTGTTGTCCCACGGAATGTATGTTATAAGCTTCCTTATCTGTTCGAAGCACTCCTCTTCGGTTTTGGCAAAGAAGTGTGCGTTGCCGCTTACTTCGCTGTGCACTCTTGCTCCTCCCAGGTCTTCCATTGATATCTCTTCCCCGAGTACTGTTTTTATCACTTCAGGCCCGGTGATAAACATTTTTGAAATATTTTCCACCACGAAAACGAAATCGGTTAGTGCAGGTGAATAAACGGCTCCTCCGGCGCATGGGCCGAGGATAACAGATATCTGGGGTATCACGCCGCTTGCCAGAGTGTTCCGGAAGAAAATCTCCCCGTATCCGTAAAGGCTGTTCACTCCTTCCTGTATTCTTGCACCTCCCGAATCGTTGATACCGATCAGGGGCATCCTCATCCTGAGGGCATGATCCATGATTTTGGTAATCTTCCTTGCATGAGCCAGGCCGAGCGAACCTCCGGCAACCGTGAAATCCTGTGCAAAAACCGCTACCGGCGCACCGTAGATGGTTCCCGTACCTATCACAACTCCGTCGCCCGGCAGCACTTTCTTATCCATGTCGAAGTCGCGGGCTTCATGTTCAACAAACATGTCGTACTCGGTAAACGAATCCTTATCGAGGAGATCTGTGATTCTCTCCCTGGCGGTGCGCTTACCCATTGCTTTCTGCTTTTCGATGGCCTGCTCGCCGCCGCCAAGCATCGCCTTCCTGCGCTTCTCATTCAGATCGTGTATCTTCTTTTCAAGACTCATATCTTAAATTTAAAAATGTTCAGGGCACAATGTTAAAATAATTAAGCTGTTAAAAGAAATACTTTTGTCATTATGAAAGAAAAAGTTTTTTCCGTTCCTTCTTTGACTGAATCTTATTTCGGGGCAAGTCTGTAAAGGAAGAGGGCTATACCCAGGTAGAGGAAATTCGGGATCCACAGCGATATGAATGGGTTCACTCCTCCTTTAAGGGAGAACTGCGAGGCAAACTGCATAAAGAGGATATAGGAAAAACTGAGTGCCAGCCCTATTCCTATCTGCATGCCTATTCCTCCCCTTATTTTACGCGACGAAAGAGAGACGCCGATAAGGGTAAGGATGAATACCGAGAAGGGATTGGCAAAACGGCGCTGCTTCTCAACAAGAAAAAGTCTCAGCTCATCGGAGCCCTGAAGCCGCAGGAGGTCGATATACTCATTCAGTTCCCTGTATTTCATTGTTCCCACGTACTGAGGGTCGCGGGTAAAATCTTCCGGCCTGATGGTCAGTGCGGTATCGAGTCTGAGGCCTCTGGTAATGACCTCCCTGCCGTCTTTGATATCCCTTATGTAATATGTCCATGCACTCCATATGTTTGCCGAATCCCATGTCACCCTCTGCGCAACAAGCTTCGACTCAAGCTGTCCATCATCGTTGAACCTTTCGAGACTGAAGTTGATACCTGTCTGAATCTCAGGATTATACCTCTCCATATAGAGCAGCACATTCTTATAAACCTGCCTGTGGAAGTTTACGATCTGACCCCTCCTGGCTCTTGGTATCCTGTAATATTTCTCTTCAAAATCGAGTTTCACCAGGTTTGCCTGCGGAAGGACAAAATTTGTGAGCAGGAAAACAAAAACAGCTATAAGGAACGAGGCAATAAAATAGGGCCACATCATGCGCCTGAAGCTCATCCCGCCGCTCAGGATAGCAATAATTTCGGTGTTAACCGCCATCCTTGATGTGAAAAAAATAACAGAAATGAATACGAAAAGAGGAGCAAATAGTGTGGCAAAGTAAGGAATGAAGTTAAAGTAATAGTCAAATATTATTGCCCTCACAGGGGCATTTTTCTCCATAAAATCGTCAATCTTCTCGGCGAAATCAAAAACAACAGCAATCACTATAATCATCAGGAGAGAAAAGAAGAAGGTTCCCAGGAATTTCCTGATGATATAGTAATCGATTATCCTGGGCTTCAGTCCGGCTAAAGTCTTGCCGATACCTTTTTTATTGTCTCTTTCTTCCATTCCTGAAAGGTTCCTTCTTCAATTTTTTGTCTGGCTTCCCTTACAATATCCATATAAAAGGAAACATTGTTGATGCTTGCTATCTGGGGGCCGAGCATCTCGCCCGAAACAAACAGGTGCCTCAGGTACGCTTTCGAGAACGACCTGCTTATTTCCGATGCCCCTTCAACATCAACAGGCGTGAAATCATCTGCCCATTTCCTGTTTCTTATATTTATTATGCCGTTACGGGTGAAAAGCATTCCGTTTCTCCCGTTACGCGTAGGCATCACGCAGTCGAACATATCAATACCGAGTGCGATGGATTCCAGTATGTTCTCAGGCGTTCCCACGCCCATCAGATAACGTGGTTTATCTTCCGGAAGTATTCCCGTCACCACCTCTGTCATCCTGTACATTATTTCGGCAGGCTCACCCACCGACAGTCCCCCGATGGCAATTCCCTCCGCTCCCGCCGAAGCCGCTTTTTCGGCCGAACGCTGCCGCAGGTCTTCATAAACGCTGCCCTGCACAATAGGGAAAAGGGCCTGGTGATAACCCCACAGAGGTTCCGTCGATCTGTACCTCTCAAAAGCCCTGTCGAGCCATTTCTCTGTTAAAGTGAGCGACCTGGAGGCCTGGCGGTGGTCGCAGGGATACGGAGTGCATTCATCAAGGACCATCATAATATCGGCCCCGATGATTCTCTGAATATCAACTGTGTTTTCCGGCGTAAAGAGATGTTTTGAGCCGTCTACATGGGAGGTGAATGTAACCCCTTCATCTGTAATCTTTCTGATTTTGCTCAGTGAAAAAATCTGGTACCCGCCGCTGTCGGTAAGAAGGGCCCTCTGCCAGTTCATAAACCTGTGAAGACCGCCTGCATCCTTCATGATCTGCATCCCGGGCCTGAGGTAAAGGTGGTACGTGTTTCCGAGAATTATTTTTGCGTCAATATCGCTTTCCAGGTCGCGCTGAAGTATCCCTTTTACCGTTCCCGCCGTCCCCACAGGCATAAACACCGGAGTGGAAATATCTCCGTGAGCGGTTCTCAGTATTCCTGTCCTTGCCCTGCTTTGTTTATCGCGTGCGGTGACTGTAAACATAAAACCGGTTATAAAGCGCAAATGTAGCGTTAAAACACTTAAAAAAACATCATGAAGGTTCTTTTGCTGTTATAACAAATCCGGCTGTTGTTGAAAACTAATATTACCGGAATGCCGTAAACCGATTATTTTCGCCGTGTATTTGAAAAGAACCCCGGTGAACAATTCATTTTTTACAGTCATATTCGTTTTGTTCTGCACCGCCGGAGCAATACAGCTTTTCTATTACCTCTTCTTTTATCTCGCTCCACCGCTTGCAGGCAGTAAAAAAGCAAATAATGAAACCAAAGAAACTCTGGCTCCCGTCTCAGTGATAATATGTGCAAAAAACGAATCGTTCAATCTCAGAAGATATCTTCCCGCCGTCCTTGAACAGGATTATCCGTCCTTTGAAGTGATTGTCGTCAACGATTGTTCGGAAGACGACACATATAAGGTTCTGGGTGATTTCAGCCTGAGATATCCTCATCTGAGAATATCGAATATCACGAAAGACCCCCGGTTTACCCATAGCAAAAAATTTGCACAGTTCATCGGCATTAAGGCGGCCGTTAATGAAATACTTGTTTTCACCGACGCCGATTGCTACCCTGTATCCGACAAATGGCTCAGGAACATGGCGCAGAAGTTTGACGAAAGGACCAATTTTGTGCTTGGTTACGGGGGGATCATCAGGGGAAAGGGGCTGCTGAACCTTTACCAGCGCTGCGAAACCATGTTTATAGCAATGCAGTACCTTGGAATGGCAATCAGGGGAATACCATACATGGGCGTCGGAAGGAATCTTGCTTACCGCAGAAAAATATTTTTTGAAAACAAGGGTTACGGTTCCCACAACCTTGTTGCATCGGGAGATGACGACCTGTTTGTAAACAGTATTGCTACGGCCGGGAGCGTAAAGACTGAATTCCGCAGGGAATCACATACCCGGACGCCGGCAGCCGCATCATCTTCAGAATGGGTAAAAAGGAAAATAAGGCACCTCTCCACGGCACGGTATTATAAGTTCCGGCATAAAGTTTTGCTGGCAGCCGAACCTGCCACCCGGCTTCTTTTTTATGCCACCGGCATCTTTCTCCTGTCGCATCTTTACATGTGGCAGGCAACGGCATCCATATTTGCCGGCCGTATGATAGTTATGGCGTCGGTATTGTACGCCAACGGCAGAAAGCTGGATGAAAAGGGTGTTACGGCCGCCGCTATGTTTTTTGATATCATTTCACCGTTATTGAATTTAGTATTATATTCATCCGCAGTAAAAAATAAAAACCTCCGCAAGGCATGGAAATGAATGGCAACAGCGGACCCGGCCCGGGAAACGGCGAATTATCGGAGAAGGCGAGGCAGGACCTGAATCTTGTCGAAAAGGCAAAGTCGGGCGATGAAAAGGCTTTTGCTGCACTCCTGAACCGCTACCGCGATTCAATCTTCTATATGCTTCTGAAAATGGTCAATAATTCAACCGACGCCGAGGACCTGACAATTGAAGCATTCGGAAAAGCCTTCAGAAACATACATTCATACACCCCTAATTTCGCATTCTCGACATGGCTGTTTAAAATTGCAACAAACAACTGCATTGATTTTCTCAGGAAGAAACAAATGACTCCCCAGGTAATTGACCAGGCTCAGGATGAAGACTCGGACGGTTATGAGGCTAACATCCAGTCCGACACCCCCGATCCGGAGGAGATAATGATAAACAAGCAGAATATTGCCGGGCTGCACAAAATTGTGGACCAGCTTAAACCGCGGTACAAAAAGCTTATTGAACTTCGCTATTTCAGGGAGTACTCCTACGAGGAAATATCGGATGAGATGGGAATTCCCGTCGGAACCGTTAAAGCCCAGCTTTTCAGGGCCAAGACTCTCCTGTACAACATCCTTAACAAACCGGGCAAAATCTGATGCAAAACCTGCCCGCAAAATATTTCCCTGATCTCACAGCCGGACAGGTGGAGAAACTTTGCGCCCTGAAGGACATTTATTCTTTCTGGAACAGCCAGATAAATGTTATCAGCCGGAAGGATTTCGGAAATTTTGAAATTCATCATGTCCTTCATTCCCTTGCCATTGCAAAAATAATAAGCTTCAGGGACGGCTCGGAATTACTGGACATTGGCACCGGAGGCGGATTCCCCGGAATACCGCTCGCAATACTCTTCCCCGGGTCCACATTTACCCTGCTCGATTCCATCAGAAAAAAGATTAAGGTGGTGACTGAAGTCTCAAAATCGCTCGGCCTGGATAACGTAATCCCGTTGTGCATGAGAGCTGAGGAACATAAAGGCGTATATGATTTTATTGTCTGCCGTGCAGTGACCACTTTCAGGGAAATTGTCAGGCTGTCGGACGGAAAAATACGCGAAACGGGGAAAAACGACCTGCCGGGCGGGATATTTGCCTTTAAGGGTGGCAATCTTGATGAAGAACTTGAAGGCTTCAGGGACAGAACCACAGTTTACCCCGTCGGCGGATATTTTGAAGAGGAGTGGTTTAAGGAAAAATACGTCGTTTACATGCCCGTAAAAACATAAAAACATTCTGTTTCTCATATTTTTTCAAAAAAATTAATACATTTGCACTCTCATTTCAGAAAGTAAAAACGATACGGAAAAATGAAAAGGACATATCAGCCATCGAAGAGAAAAAGGGTTAACAAGCACGGGTTCAGGGAAAGGATGTCAACTGCAAACGGACGCAGAGTGCTTTCGGCCAGAAGGGCAAAAGGAAGAAAGAAACTGACAGTATCCGACGAAAAGATCGTCAAATAGAATACCGGTAACCATTCAGGAAGAGGCTGCATTGCGAGCCTCTTTTTTTTTCGGCCTCCCTGAAAGCCTTATTTGTATCTTTGCCCTGAGAAAATGATAACATTCCTGCAGCACATATCAGACCCGCGCTTAAGGGAAACTGCACGAAAGGTGCTTGACGGTGAGCGCATAACCCCGGAAGAGGGTATCATTCTTTACACTGAAGCAGGGCTGCCGCTTCTGTCGGTTCTTGCCCGCGCCGTAAGGGAGAGACTTAACGGTAATCTCGTCTTCTTTAACCGTAACTTTCATATTGAACCCACAAATATCTGCATCAACAACTGCCTTTTCTGCTCATACAGGAAAAGCGCCGGCGACCCTGAGAGCTGGCAGTATTCGGTGAATGAAATCATGGAAATCGTCAGAAGGTTCGATAATGTGCCTGTTACGGAAGTGCATATCACCGGAGGTGTCCATCCGAAACGCGACATATCTTTCTACTGCGAACTGCTCAGGGCCATTAAGGCTCACAGGCCGGGGCTTCATATTAAGGCATTCTCGGCTATTGAACTTGATTTTATGTTCCGGCATTCGGGACTTACTGCAGAAAAGGGTCTTGAATTTCTGAAGGATTGCGGTCTGGATTCCATACCTGGAGGAGGCGCCGAGATATTCGATACCGGAATAAGAAACAGAATATGCCCCGGCAAAACCTCCGCCGAACGGTGGCTTGAAATTCACGAAAAGGGACATCTGCTTGGGCTCCCTTCAAATGCCACTATGCTGTATGGCCATGTTGAGGATTACAGCCATCGCATTGCGCACATGGAACTGCTGAGGCAACTCCAGGACAAAACAGGCGGCTTCAATGCGTTTATACCCCTCAAATTCAAAAGATACAACAACCCGATGTCGGAGATACCCGAGGTAAGCACCCTTGAGGACATGAGAAATTATGCCGTTTCAAGGATTTTTCTCGACAACTTCAGGCATATAAAGGCATACTGGCCGATGCTCGGAAGGGAACAGACGAGGATGAGTCTTTCCTTCGGCGCCGACGACGTGGACGGCACCATAGAGGATACGACAAGAATCTATTCAATGGCCGGTGCCGATGAAAAAAATCCTGTAATGAATTCCGAAGAACTGACATCGCTGATCAGAAGGGAGGGATATACCCCTGCTGAACGCGATTCCCTGTACAATATAATCCGTGAGTATTAGCCCTCTCATTCCAGGCCTTTCGGATAAAGCCAATATAATTTTATCTTTGCCATGCCGTTATTAATTATACCGGAAAAAAGAGATGAGTTTAAAAAACTTCCTGTTAAGCAAGATTTTCTTTAAAAACCTGGGTATTGCACTGGCAATTTTAGCCGGCCTTTTATTAATTCTTCTTCTCTGGCTCAATATTTACACAAGGCACGGTCAGGCCCGGCCGGTTCCCGACTTTTTCGGCCTCAGCCTTGAGGAGGCAGCAAAGCTGGCAAAGAAGAATAAGCTGCATTACCAGGTAATTGATTCTGTCTATACCAATCTGGTTGGAAGAGGCTGCATTGCCGACCAGAATCCGAAGGCAGGATACAAGGTTAAGAAATGGAGGAGAATAGTGCTTACCATCAACGCACTTAATCCAGAAATGGTTGAAATGCCCGATCTAATTGGCCTTCCCAAGCGACAGGCTCTGGCAGTAATCCAGACATCCGGGCTGGAAGCCGGACAGCTCAGGTATGTTCCGGACCTTTCAATCGACTTTGTGCTTAAACAGATGCAGGACGGGCGGGAACTGCAGAAAGGCGACAAGGTACAGAAAGGCTCCGTAATTGACCTTGTTCTCGGCAAGGGACTCAGCAACGAAAGGACACCTGTACCGAACCTTACCGGGCTCACCTATGAACAGGCAAAACGAACCGTTCTAGGGGCTTCCCTGAATATCGGGGCATATATCTTTGATAACACCGTGACTAATGCTGAAGATTCAGCAAGAGCCTTTGTCTTTAAACAGAATCCGGAGTATAAAGACATCGCCCGGCTACAACTGGGATCGGCAATGTACATCTGGCTCACAACCGATTCTGCCCTTCTTCCCGTTGATTCAACAATGGTTAATTTACCCGACTCGGCAAATCATGTCATGATCACACCGGAACAATGAAAATAACCGGATGCTGAAAAAAATAATTATATCAGCTCTTATTCTGATTGTTGCTGCTGCAAGCCTTGCAGCCCAGGAGGTCGTTGCCGGACTCACCGGAAATATTTACCTGAGCGGTGCAAAATCAGCTGAACAGGCCAAAGGAATCGCTGCCGACACTCTCGAACTGCCGTTCTTCGACGATTTTTCCACCGGACAGCCATACCCCGACCCCCTGAAATGGCTGGATGACTACGTCTTTATCAATAACACGTATTCCGTCAGACAGATTACCAAAGGTGTTGCAACCTTCGATGCTCTCGACAATACAGGGAGGCTCTATGAAACAGCCTCATCGTTTGTTACTGAAGCCGACCGCCTTACTTCTGTCCCGGTAAACCTTCAATACCTGCCTGAGGATAACATTTACCTGAGCTTTTTCTACGAGGCAGCCGGTATCGGCGATATGCCCGAGGCAGGCGACAGCCTAACGCTTGAATACTGGGCTCCGGTAGAACAGAAATGGTATTCTGCATGGAAAGCCCCAGCTACTCAGAAGGCTGGTTTCGTACCGGTTATACTCAGGATTGACCAGGAGAAATTTCTGAAAAAAGGCTTTATGTTCCGGTTCAAAAACCATGTTTCGCTGAACTCCGCCCCAACCGATCCTTCGATGGCTGGCAACTGCGATCACTGGAATATCGATTATGTAATGCTCGGTAAAAACAGGACTCCGGCCGATACCATACCTCCCGATGTTGCATTCACCCTGCCCGTGAGGTCATCACTCAAGACTTTTGAAGAGATGCCGTGGAAACAGTTCAGGCAGGTTTTTCTCTCCGAAATGGGACCATGGATTACCATAAACTACCGGAACAACGACCAGGTGATAAGGAATGTCACACGGTCGTTCGAAATTACCGATGTTTACAACAATACCGTCGTTCACTCCTTCACGGCCGGTGCGACCAACATAGACCCTTCTGCCTCTGTCAGTTATCAGGCAGCACTTATCTACACCTTCAACTCTGTATCAACCGATTCAGCCCTTTTCCGGATAAAAAGCTTTCTTACCACAGATGCTTTCGACAGGAAACAGAATGATACAATAGTTTATTACCAGAGATTCGGCAGGGATTTTGCCTTCGACGACGGGACATCCGAGGCGGGGTACGGCATCAACGGCCTGGGATCAAGAAACGCCATGGTTGCATACAGGTTTAAATCGCCCGTACCCGACACTATCAGGGCGGTAAAGATTTGCTTTAACGACAGTTACCAGAATGCCAACCGCAGGTCTTTCGACCTGATGATCTGGAGGAATAACCAGGGCGTTCCCGGAGATGTTATCTATTTCCAGGAAGAGATGCTGGTTGAACCCGGAGAAGATATTAACGGGTTCCACCTCTACCGTCTCGACAGACCGTTCGAAATAAGCGGAGATTATTTTATCGGCTGGCGTCAGAGATCGGAGACCTTCCTTAATGCAGGTTTTGACCTAAATACCCCACATAACGGGAAGCAGCTATACTGGATAAACGGCGAATGGAATGTTTCCCAGACAACAGGAAGCGTTATGATAAGGCCTGTTTTCGGGCCCAGAATAAATACTCTCGGCATTGAAACAAACCGGTTTAGCCCGGAAAAGCTCAGAATATGGCCCAATCCTGCAGGGGAATTCATCACCCTCGATGCCGGAGATATGATACCGCTCCTTATGTCGGAAATAACCATTACAGGCATTGGCGGCAAAGTGCTTATCAGGAGGAATTTCTCGGAAACAGTCGATATCTCAGGACTTCCCGCCGGGATTTATTTTATCACTGCCTGGAACGGAAACAGGATACTTGCCACGGGTAAATTTATTGTTGCCAGGTGATGAAAAATCCGGAAGAAGAACTGACCGGGCAAGAGCTTTTTGAGCATTATCGTTTCACGGTCGATGCCGGGCAGTCATCCGCCAGAATTGACAAATACCTCACCGCAAGAATTGAAAACACCTCCCGCACGAGAGTCCAGTACGCCTCTCTCGCCGGAAATATACTGGTAAACAACATTCCCGTTAAACCAAGCTACAAGGTTAAGCCGGGGGATGTCATCCAGATACTCCTGCCGACACCTCCGCGCGAAATAGAGCTGATACCCGAAGATATCCCCCTTAACATACTGTACGAGGATGATGATGTGATAGTTATCAATAAGGAAGCAGGTATGGTTGTCCACCCCGCCTACGGGAACTATACAGGCACGCTTGTGAATGCCCTTATGTACCATTTCAGGGATCTGCCCCTCTTCAGAACCGGCGAAGCGCGTCCCGGACTGGTACACAGACTCGATAAAAACACATCCGGGATAATGGTGGTAGCCAAGAATGAAATTGCCCAGAACAAGCTGGCACGGCAGTTCTTCAACCGCACCACCGGAAGGATTTATAACGCCGTTGTCTGGGGGACACCCCGGCCGCCCGAAGGCACCATCACGGGAAATATAGGACGGAACCTGAAGGACAGAAAGATTATGCAGGTCTTCGAAGGTGAAGAGCACGGGAAGCATGCCGTAACACATTACAGGGTTTTGGAAAGCTTCGGGTATGTTTCGCTTATCGAGTGCAGGCTTGAGACAGGGCGCACTCACCAGATAAGGGTGCATCTGAGCCATATCCGGCATCCCGTTTTCAACGACAATGAATATGGTGGTGACAGGATTCTGAGGGGAACAACCTTCAGCAGGTACCAGCAATTTGTAAGGAATTGCTTTGAAATCATCCCGCGCCAGGCCCTTCACGCGCGTACGCTCGCATTTAATCATCCCTCAACCGGGGAACGACTCTCTTTTGAATCAGATCTTCCTGACGATATGAAGTTGCTTCTCGAAAAATGGAGAGAATACACCGCACAATAGATTTTCTCTCCTACCAGCTTCCTCCTGCACCTCCGCCGCCGAAGCTGCCGCCGCCAAAGCCTCCGAAACCGCCGCTTCTCCCTCCGCCAAAGCCTCCGCCCGAGAATCCTCCCCAGCTTCCCCTGTGCGACCGGCTTCCCGAATTCATCATTGCCAGAATAACCCAGAGCGGAAGATTGCTCTTACGGCCTGAAATATTGTTGTTGTTGGAGCCCCACGATTTTAAAGCAATAATAAGGACAATAATAATAATGATTATTGCTCCGCCGGGGATGGTTGTTGCTGGGGGCAATTTTTTATTTTTCAGGTAGTCCGAGGCCGGGAACTCGCCCGAAGCCAGCGACATAAGGACATCCGTAGCCCTGTCGAGACCCCTGAAATATTCGCCCTGCCGGAATGCGGGAAGTATCTCGCGGTCAACAATCATGGCACAGACAAGATCGGGAATGACACCTTCAAGGCCGTAACCGGGAGCTATGAAGACTTCGCCCTTTGAGATTTCGGTTTTGGGTTTTACAAGGATAATTATTCCGTTGTTCGAGCCTTTCTGTCCCACACCCCACTTCTCACCCAGTCTCTGTGCATAATCGGCCTTGTCGTAACCTGCAAGATCCTTTAAGATCACCACTGCTATCTGGGTTGAGGTTGAATCGTTGAAAGCTACAAGTTTGTTCTCAAGCATCCCGGCCTCCTCCATGCTCAGAAATCCTGCAAAATCATTTACAAGGCGCGGAGGAAAAGGCCTGTCAGGTATCTCCTGCGCCGAAAGCTGAAAAAATGCCGCGAGAATAAAGGCTGCTAAAACCGTCTGCAGATATAAAATAAATTTCTTCATTTATTTTCTTTTGTTTCCCCGGCTGAAAAAGATATCTCATCCGTCAGTTCATTTCTGTCATTTTTCCTGAGAGGGAAGAAATTTTTAAGCTGCCTTCCCGCGAGGGTTATGCCTTCAGTGAGGCCTTCGGTAAACCGCCCTGCAGTAAAGTTTTTTCTCATGATTTCCTTCACCTGGTTCCAGAATCCTTCGGGTACAAGGGCGTTAATGCCGCTGTCGCCGATAACTGCAAATTTCCTGTCTTCCACAGCCAGGTAAAAGAGCACCCCGTTTCTTTCCCTGGTTTTATGCATTCCCAGCTTACCGAATATCCAGGCAGCGCGATCGAGGACATCATCGGGGCAACTTGTTTCGATGTGAACCCGTATCTCGCCCGAGGTCTCCTTCTCGGCCTGCCTGATGGCTTCAACAATCTTTTTTTTCTGATCCGGCGTGAAAAAGTCTGCTGCCTTCATTTAAACAATAATTAAAACTTCACCTCAGGAGCTTTATCTGCCCCCTCGGCTGCCTTGAAATATCCTTTGGGATGGAACCCTCCCAGTCCGGCTATGAAACTCTGGGGAAAACGCTTGATGTAGGCATTATAAGCCATTGCCACCTCGTTGAATTTCCTGCGTTCGGTTGCAATGCGGTTCTCCGTGCCTTCAAGTTCAACCTGCAGATCGCGGAAATTCTGTGTTGCCTTAATATCCGGATATTGTTCCACAACAACCATCAGCCTGCTTAATGCCGAGCTCACCTCTCCCTGTGCCTGCTGGAAGCGGGCAATTGACTCCTCATCAAGATTCGACGGGTCGATTTTCACCGAAGTGGCTTTCGATCTCGCCTCAATAACCTGTGTCAGAGTCTGCTGCTCAAAGTTGGCGGCGCCCTTAACGGTATTTACAAAATTCGGTATAAGGTCGGACCTCCTCTGGTACTGGGTTTCCACATTTCCCCACTGGCTGGTCACACCTTCATTCATGGTAACCATGTTATTGTATGCCCTGATACCCCAGAGCACGATGAAAAGAACAAACAGCAGGGCCACGGCCCCGATTGTCAATCCTATTAAACATCCTTTTTTCATCTCAGTTAAAAGTTTATTTAATGCAAATTTAACAGAGTAAGCTGAATTATGCGGCATCATTCCGGCAGAGTGCCCGGAAAAGCCAGCAGAAGAGCCTTTTTTACCGGTGAACGGAGAAATGATTTGCCTGCAATTACCCGGGCTCAGCGAGTGTTAACATTTCTTTATACCTTTACGTTGATTTTTATGAACGGATGAAGACTATTGCTATTGCAGCAGGCGGCGATTCGCCTGAATACGGAGTTTCGGTTAAGAGCGCAGCCGAGGTGGCCGCCGCCCTTTCGGGGAAATATGAAATATTCATAATCGTGATAAGAGGCGATGCATGGTATTGGGAAGACGATAGGGGCAGAAGGCATTCCGTCGACAGAAATGATTTCACCCTTAAACTTGATGACCGGAAGGTAAGGTTTGACGCCGTCTTTATAGCAATTCACGGCACTCCCGGAGAAAACGGATTGCTGCAGGGATATTTCGACATGCTTGGTATTCCCTACACCTCCTGCGGAGCATTCTGCTCAGCCCTCACCTTCAACAAGCAGGCCACAAAGCTCTATCTGAAAGAGTACGGGATTCCCATGGCCGACGCTTTGCTGATACGGAAAGGGGAAAGAACCGATACGGAGGCCGTAATTAAACGCACCGGACTTCCGTGTTTTGTAAAACCTAACGACAGCGGCTCAAGTTTCGGTGTTTCGAAGGTTAAAACCCCGGACGAACTTCTTCCCGCCATCGAAAAGGCTTTCTCCGAAAGCAGCGAGGTTCTTATAGAGTCATTTATGAACGGCAGGGAAGTGGCCTGCGGGGTTGTAAAAACCGGAGAACGCAAATTAATCCTGCCTGTGACAGAGATAATACCGAAAAAGGAGTTTTTTGATTATGAAGCCAAATACACTCCGGGCATGTCGGATGAAGTAACGCCTGCAAACATCGGAGAAAAGCTGACCGGTGAAGTACAGCAGCTAAGTTCTTCGATCTGCGACATACTTGGCTGCAGGGGTATCGTCAGGGTTGATTTCATAATAGTAAAGGATAAACCTCTCTTTCTTGAGATTAACACCGTGCCGGGGATGAGCAGCGAAAGCATTATACCCAAACAGGCAGCCGCAGCCGGTATATCTGTTACCGACCTCTACTCCTCGGTTATAGAAAGTCTATTTACCTGAGGGGCGTCCCCCGGACCCGGATTTTTACTGTTTTGCCTTTTTCAGCGCTTCGGTGGTGGTGTAATATTTTGTAATCATCCCCGGAACCTCCCATTCAGGAAGAGAACCCGCCTTCAGATACTCAAGATATTTTGCTGTCACCTGTCCGAAATGTTCTTCATGACCCACCCTGTATTTCGCCGGTATGTTAACCCTCAGCCTGCCTGATCCCAGATCATCCACAGTAAGGCTGTCGTATGGCATGGCGGAAAGGGCGCTCAGCAGGCTGGAGCGGAACCCTGCAGCATCTCCCCTTATATTCTCTATATAGAGAGTCGGTACAAATTTTTCATCGGCGGTCTGCCTTATTACAAGGTCGCAGTTTGTACCCCTCATTATCGAGAAATGGGTGTCACCTCCGCCCGGAGGGGCAACATATTTCCATTCAACCGAAACCTTGGCAAAGGTGCCCTTCAGCCTGTATACCATCTCACCGTTTGCATAAACGTTAAGCTTTCCGTCTTTCAGGTCTTTTGAAAGATAATCGGGAAATTGATCAAGCCCGGTCACTCCTTTGAACTCTTCCCTTGAGATTATGGTAGGCCACCTGCGGGCGGAAATAATTTCCACGTCGTTCTTTGAGAGGATGACTTCAGGGAAGCATTCCCATTGCACAAGGTCCACCAGGTGCGTGGTAACGTCAACAATACCCTCTCCCTGCTGTTCCACATCAAAGAACCAGGCCGGTCTGATCAGAGGAGAGCCTGAAACGATTTTGGAAAAATGATGCACGCTCTCCTTGGTTACGGCAGGCTCCTTCTCCGATCCCATCGTAAGAGTACCGAAAACTTCCTTCCTGAGAGAAAGTTCCTTCTGCAGCATGGTTGTGATTTCGTACCTTTCAGTCATGATGTCGTAGAGCAGCAATCCCTTCTCGCCCGCTATGCGGAAAGCCTCTTCAAGCTTAGGAAATTCCTCGGGTGAGATCACCATGGGTTTGTCGGCAAGAACATTGAACCCGGCGCTCACCGATCTCAGGATGTAGTCAGTTTTCTTTCTGTTATTGCCTGACAGGACAACAACATTCCCGGGTTTCTTATCGATCATTTCTTCAAAGAAGTTTGCTCCGGTGAAGACTATCTCATTCCAGCGGGTAGGATTTACGGCCCGGGTGTTATACGACTCAATCCTTGCAAGGTGCTGGTCGAGGTCGGGACCGGCGGGTGCAAAGACATAAACATCAGGGGAAACCTGTTCGTACATGGTTTTCTGAACAAGGGCCGCATGAAAATGGCCGGGATCAACAGTCATAATCTTAACCATCTGAGCTTCTTTTGATTCATTTGCACCGGGGGCCTTCTTCCCTTTGTTTCCGCATGAGCTTATTACCATCGAAAAAATTACGAATACCGGAAAAATCTGTCTCATATTTGTTTCTTTTAATATCTGTTATCTGCAATAATCTCTTTATTAATCACTTAAGTGTAATATTTGCAACCGGAGGATAAGCGAAATCGAGCCAGATTCTCTCGGAAACTGACTTGTCGACTTTGCCGTCATAGACCAGCATACGGTATTTAAGCCGGTACACATTTCCGGGTTCAAGCACCCAGTCGCGGTGCCTTATGGGACAGAATTCAAAGTACACATCGCCCCTGCCGTTCTGATCTACCGGCCATACCCTCATCGGTTCGGGGTGCTGTCTGTTCGACGGATGAGAAAGGAACACTATACCCGATTCACCTTTCCCTTCAAACATTCCGCCGACATCGGTCCATCTGGCCCTTGTACCATCGGCGTCAAGCCGCGTTTTGCCTTCGGAGGTAAGCACCCAGCTGTTCTTGTTGTTCCATTCGGCGGTTGCCCTGAAACCTATTCCTCCGCCGTAGCGGTATGCCTCAAGAATCACAGGGTCGTCTCCTGCGACAGACAGGTATGATACCGCATCAACGAGCCATGTCTTCGACCCGTCAACAGGTTCGGCATTCCAGACTCTTATGTCCCAGACCTCGTTGAAAGTAATCTCCTCGGGTTTCACACCCTGGTAATCAACATGTTCCTGCCGCACGCTGAATCCGCCGAAAACAGGTCCCCGGGTAACTGAATTTATGCCTGCGAATCTTACAGTTCCCTGGTGACTGTAGAGATTCCAGAAATCAGTAACATGATCCCTTATTCTCACCCTCGTCCACGGGTTCCAGATACCGAAGTGATGGTAATGGTCGGGAGCATTTATGCGGGTAAGTATATTACCCGAGGGCGAGTACAACGGATGAATAAACCCGTTTCGTTTATACATTGTATCAACATTTGCAGGCGGGTAAACGAGCCTGACGGCATAGTCGAGAACAGGTTTGCCGTTCTGCGTGATTCTGATGATATCGGGTCTTTTCTCGGCCACCACGGCGGGTGCCGGAGAAGGTCTGAATTCCTGGTAAAGCACATATACTCTTTTCGCTCCGGGCTGTGTGGTGCCTGTCATTATCCACCACAGCCGGGGAGTGTATCCTTCCTCCACCTGCGAAGCTGTTTCGGTGAGTTTTCCTTTTACCGATTCATATAACACGAGTTTAAGTGTGTCGGCTACACTTATATTTTTCAGGTCGATGCTTACCGGGGTGTTTATTCTCAGATATTTCCCGGCTTCCACAGTGATGGTTGCAAGCTCTTTCTTCTGGGCATGCGAGGAGAGAGAAAAAGCAATGATCAGGAAGATTGGTAACAGTTTTTTCATGGCAGGTTTTTATATTTCTTCATTGACAGCTTCGATAAATGCAGTGATGTTTTCGTTTTTCACACCCGGTGGCATACCGCCTCCGACCGACCAGAGTATCCGGCTGTAATCGTTTATTTCGGAGGCAGCCTTTTTCACCGCATCCTTTATCTGCTGGGGTGTCCCTGCTGCCATCACGTCGCGGGGAGGTATGTTGCCGACGAGAACCACTCCGGGTCCGGCAAGTGACCGTATCTCGCCCATGGAGTGCTCGAAGGAGAAATTAAACATATTGATATTCATATCCGTGAGGTATTTTGCGGTAATCAGCCCCTGTGCGTCATTATGAAGGAACCGTGCCTTTGCATCGAATGAGCTGAATATCCGCCTGAAGGCAGGTATGGCATATTCATTGAATTCATAGTCGCCGATAAAACCCATAAGATCGTCGAGCACCAGAATTCCTTCAATTGACGGGAAACACTCTTTCTGGTATTTCAGCCAGTTGCAGACGAAGTCGGTTATGTTGTCAATCAGAATCTTCGCTTCAGCAGGATTCATTGCCAGGCTCATCATAAACTCGGTGGTTCCCATCAGGAATGAAGCAATATTAAGAGGCCCTCTTGATATGGCGAATTTTACATGGTGGCCTTCGCTGTTCATTGCCGGTTCGCATTCTTTCAGGCGGTCGATCATAAAAGGAAGCAGGCCGTCAGTTTTTACATCGGGGACAGGAAGATTGCTGATATCCTCTATGTTTTTAATAACCTTTTCGGCATGAGGCAGACTCTGTTCCATCCATTTCATCCTTGCCCCGTATGCCGATGGTTCGGTGCACATCCCGAATTCAGACCAGAAGCCCGGCAGAAACCAGACATCGGGAAAGAGGTTGCAAGCTTTCAGGTTGGCCTTCAGCCAGACATCGGAAGAAGCATAATACCGGATGTTGGAAATGCCGTACCATCCGGGTATCCATGGACTGTCGATTATAAAACCTGCCGGCCGGTATCCGATATCCTGTCCTTCAATCAGCCTTACCAGGTCGTTCCATTGTCGGAGGGTCATATCTTAAAAGGTTTAAGGTTTTCCTGCCTGTATGAATCTATCGGAGCGCATGTGCAGATAAGGTTCCTGTCGCCGTAACCATCGTCGATCCTGCTTACCGTGGGCCAGAACTTATTCTCATGGAGCCATGCGGAAGGGAAGGCAGCTTTAGTTCTTGTGTAGCTGTGATTCCATTCGTCTGCTGAAATAACCTTTTGGGTATGAGGCGCATTATGGAGCACATTATCCTCCCTGTCAGCTATTCCTTCTGCTATTTCCCTTATTTCATTCCTGATCATTTTCATGGCTGTAATAAACCTGTCGAGTTCCTGCAGGGGTTCAGATTCGGTAGGCTCCACCATCAGGGTGCCGTGTACGGGAAAAGAGAGGGTCGGGGCGTGGAATCCGTAATCCATCAGTCGTTTTGCTATGTCAAGCTCGGTAACGCCCGCCTCTGATTTAAAATCCCTGCAGTCGAGGATCATCTCATGTGCTGCCATTCCGTTTTTTCCGGTATATAAAACTTTATACCATCCTTTCAGGGAGGCCGCGATATAATTTGCATTCAGAATTGCATACCTTGTTGCATCGGTTAGTCCCTCCGCTCCCATCATCATAATGTATGCATGGGATATGGTCAGTATATGGGCGGAGCCGTAAGGTGCCCCGGCCACCGCAGTGATTCCGTTTTCTCCGCCGGTTTTGACAACCGGGTGGGATGGCAGGAACGGGGCAAGTTTTTCGTTAACCAGGATGGGGCCCATTCCCGGACCTCCTCCCCCGTGAGGTATTGCAAATGTTTTGTGCAGGTTCAGGTGGCAGACATCTGCACCTATTGCTCCCGGACTCGTTAAGCCGACTTGGGCATTCATGTTCGCACCATCCATGTACACCAGTCCGCCGTTTTTGTGAATAATTTCAGTCATTTCAATCACCTCTTCCTCGAAAACTCCGTGAGTGGAGGGGTAGGTTATCATGAAGCAGGCCAGATTATCCCTGTTTTCCTCAGCTTTCCTGCGTAAATCAGCCACACTGATATTTCCGTTCCGGTCGCATTCCACCACTATTACTTTCATTCCTGCCATTGCGGCGCTTGCAGGGTTTGTGCCATGGGCTGAGGCAGGGATAAGAGCCACATTCCTTTTGCCCTCTCCCCTGCTCAGGTGATACTGCCTGATGACGAGCAGACCTGTATATTCTCCGGCTGCTCCCGAGTTGGGCATGAACGAGACATCTGAAAATCCTGTTATCTCTTTAAGTGCATTCCCAAGCTCCTCAATAACCCTGTGATATCCTTCAGCCTGACCGGCAGGTGCGAAGGGGTGAATATTTGCAAATTCGGGCCAGCTCATCGGGAACATTGAAGTTGCAGGATTCAGTTTCATGGTGCACGAACCCAGTGATATCATGCTGTGAGTAAGCGATATATCCTTTCTTTCAAGCATCTTGATGTAACGCATCATGCCCGTTTCGCTCCGGTAACTGTTAAAAACCGACTCCTTCAGAAACTCCGATTTTCGAAGAAATTCATCTTTAATCTTCCGGCAGTCGCACAACGTATCGACAGGCTTAGGCCTGACACCGGCAACTTCCGCGAATACCGAAATTATTTTGTTTATGTCTTCAACCGATGTTACCTCGTCTGTGCTTATTGACACAACATCTCCCCCCGGATACCAGAAATTAAGGTTTTTCTCGAGTGCCTTTTCTCTGATCTTTCCGGCATCTGCTTTCCCGGACAGCTTTACTCTTATTGTATCGAAGAATCGTGTATTCAGATTACCGAAACCCATTTTCCCCAGTTCACCGGCAATAGTACAGGCGCACCTGTGAATCCGTGAAGAAATATCTTTCAGGCCCTCCGGCCCGTGGTATTGGGCATACATACCCGACATTATTGCCAGTAGTGCCTGTGCTGTACATATGTTGGATGTTGCCCTTTCTCTTTTGATATGCTGTTCTCTTGTCTGCAACGCCATACGGAGAGCCTGGTTTCCGTTTACGTCGATTGAGACGCCTATTATCCTGCCCGGCATATTGCGTTTATGCTCCTCGCGGGCCGCAAAGAATCCGGCGTGCGGTCCGCCGTAACTCATCGGGAGTCCGAATCTCTGGCTTGAGCCAACAGCAATATCGGCCCCCCATTCTCCGGGGGGAACAAGTAATGCCAGGCTCATAAGGTCGGCAGCCACACCGAGCATTGCTCCAGCAGAGTGAACCTTTTCGGCGAACTTCCTGTAATCGTTTATCTGACCCGAGGCTGCGGGATACTGAACCAGCGCCCCGAAAAATGTTTTATCAAATTCAGCTGTCTCAAAACTGCCGGTTACGAGTTCTATTCCCAGAGGCGCCGAACGTGTCTTAAGCAGGTCGAGAGTCTGGGGGAAAATATCGATGTCGGCAAAGAACCTGTTTACACCGGCCTTAACCGCTTCTCTCGGACGGGAGTTAAACATCATTATCATTGCCTCTGCAGCGGCGGTGGATTCATCCAGAAGGGATGCATTTGCTATTTCCAGCCCCGTAAGGCTTATTATCATTGTCTGAAAATTGAGCAGCGCTTCGAGCCGTCCCTGGGAAATCTCAGCCTGGTAAGGTGTGTATGAAGTATACCAGGAAGGGTTCTCGAGAACGTTCCTGATTATCACAGATGGAACATCGACACCATAATAGCCCTGGCCTATAAAGGATCTGAACTGCCGGTTAAGCTTTCCCAGTTCCCTTATATGACTTAGATATTCGTATTCTGTCATGGCCGGTGGCAGATTCAACGGACTTTTAAGCCTGATAGAAGCGGGGATTGTTTTGTCAATAAGTTCCTCAAGCGATTTAACCCCAATGGTTTCAAGCATTGCGGGCAGCTCTTCTGCACGTGGTCCGATGTGCCGGTTCACAAATTTGCTGTATGTCATTATGTTCCTGATTTTATGTTCTTTAACACAATTATGGATTGCCTTATGTTGTCGCTAAAATAATAAAAGTAACTTTCAAATTTTATGAGAGATTGTGTATTTGAGGTAAATAATAAAATCCATGCTGATCTCCCCTGAGGGTTTGAGAGGCAGGACGGAAGATAATGTAAAATATCGGGGTTGTAAGTGAGTTGTTAACTTTATGGATTTATTTCAGCCACGGGTTTGATTCTATCTCCCTGCCTACTGAGGAGGATGGGCCGTGACCGGGATAAATAACAGTTTCGGGTGGGAGTGACAAAATCTTTTCCTTAATGCTTCTAATAAGAGTCTCGTAATTTCCTCCGGGCAGGTCGGTGCGGCCGATACCTCCTGCAAACAGGGCGTCGCCGGTAAAGACAAACTCCCCTTCGCTGCAGTAATATGCCAGGCTGCCGCTTGTATGTCCGGGTACATGGAGAGCTTTAAAAGTCAGGCCTGCCGCACTTATCTTATCACCTTCTTTTATAAAATCTGAAGGGTCGGGAGGCTCCTCCATCGACAGGCCAAAGAAACCTGCATGGACCACTGCCCCCTTCAGGTTGGTTAATTCATCCTCACTGCAGCATGTACGGAGGTTGTAACGTTCAAGCATAAACCTGTTGCCGAAAACATGGTCGAGATGACAGTGAGTGTTCAGAAGCTTTACAGGTTTAAGCTTTTTTGCTTCAAGAAAACGGACAAGCTGACTGAATTCATTTTCGTCATAACAGCCGCAGTCAATCACAATACACTCGCCGTTGAGCCCTGCCGCGACAAATGTATTGACCGATATTGGGGAAAAGACTCTTCTGTATACTTTCATAACGGGTTTTTATTTATCCTGTGTACCTCTAAGCAGCGGGACAAAAACAAACGTGCCGTGTGATGAATATTCCCAGGTTTCCTCGCCTGTTCTTACCGCCACTGTCATAACCTGGTAATCGCCTTTGCCGAGCGGCACCACAAGTCTGCCTCCCGTTTTGAGCTGCTTCAGCAGTGCAGGTGGAATTTCCGGTGCGGCTGCTGTAATGAGTATCCCGTCGAAGGGCCCGTACTGTTCTTTGCCCTCAAAGCCGTCGCCGTAGAAAAAATGTATATTGTACCCGAGAGTTGCGATTGTCTGCTGGGCCTTAAGAAACAGCTCACGGCATCTCTCTATGGTATAAACCCTTACTCCCATCTCGGCCAGTATTGCTGCCTGGTATCCCGAACCGGTGCCAATCTCAAGCACCTTATCCCTCTTTTTTACATTGAGAAGGCTGGTCTGGAAAGCAACCGTATATGGCTGTGAAATAGTCTGGCCTGATGCAATGGGGAAAGCCTTGTCGACGTATGCATGATGCAGAAAAGCAGGATCCATAAAAATATGCCTCGGGACCTTTTTCATTGCCCTCAGCACCTCTTCATCGGCAATGCCCTTCTGCCTGATGCTCTCTATAAGTTTCTCCCTCAGTCCCCTGGCTTCAAATGAATCAGTCATACACCTGCATATCCGTAACACAGCAAAAATAAGAATGTATTTGTATTTTTGAAAGGCGAAAAATTAAAGTGGGCCGTTTATTTCCGGAAGCATAACCTGCAATTATTCCGGGCACATACCGTTTTGACTATATGAACAAAAGAAAAGTATCCATCGCATATATAACGGCCGATATTGCAGGCTCGGTTTTTGCATGGATCGCATTCTGCCGGATGTCGTTGCCATATACTGCCTCTTTAAGCACAGATGCTGTCACGATATCCGGGAATATTACTCCATTAAGTCTTCTGCTTTACCCCCTGTTCTGGGTATTTCTGTTTTTCATTTCCGGTTTTTATATTGTATCGCTTAAAAGATCGAGGCTGCAGGAGTTTTTCTATTCTCTGGCGATTACACTTCCCGGTTCGCTGATAATATTCCTGATACTTATCATCAACGGATCAATAACCGACCGCGCTTATTTCCTCAGTTCCCTTCTGCTTCTTACCGGTCTCCAGTTTTTCCTCACATCATTACCCAGGTTCCTGATAACTTCGGCGATAGCTTCACGCGTTCACCGTGGTCTTCTCGGCATAAACACTGTCATCATTGGATCGGGGGAAAAAGCATCCGGAGTTATTCAAATGTTAAGAGATGAGAAGATTCCCGGCGGAAACATCATAACGGGATATGTTAAAATTAACGGTGAAGAGAATGGTTTGGAGAAGACAGGCCTCAGGTGTCTTGGAAAGTCCGATAATCTTCTGGAGATCATCAGCAGTAACAAGACAGAAGAGGTGATTATTGCTTCAGAGGACTATGAATCGGACGATACTCTTAAGATAATAGGAGATCTTCTGCTTACCGGCGTTACCATCAAGGCCATTCCCTCACTGAAGGACTTTCTTACAGGCAGGGTTGAGCATACTGTGATTTACGGCACCCCCTTTCTTGAGATTACCAATTATACACTTTCGCCCTTCCAGAATAATATCAAGGTCATATCCGATTATATCCTGTCTGCCGTATTGCTTATAATTCTTCTTCCTGTAATAGCTCTCCTTTCGATCGCAATAAAGATGCAGGATGGCGGACCGGTGTTATACAGGCAGGAAAGGATTGGGCGCAACGGGCGGCCTTTTGTCATTTTTAAGTTCAGGTCCATGAAGCCGGATGCTGAGGCAGACGGTCCTTTGCTTTCAGGAATAAATGACAGCAGGATAACCCCGATCGGTCAGTTCATGCGCCGCCACAGGCTCGACGAGATCCCCAACCTGATTAATGTGCTTAAGGGCGAGATGTCGCTTGTCGGCCCAAGGCCGGAAAGACAATACTACATTGACCAGATAGTGCAGAAGGCGCCGCATTTCAGAAGGCTTCTGAAAGTAAAACCGGGAATTACCTCGTGGGGACAGGTTAAATACGGATATGCTTCCACGGTCGATCAGATGACAGAAAGGTTAAGATATGACCTTCTGTACATTGAAAACATGAGCCTTGTTCTTGATATTAAAATCCTGATCTATACCGTTATTATAATTATTAAGGGAAAGGGTATTTAACCTTCCTGCCCGATGGTCAGAATCTAACGACTTCCCAGAAAACCTTTTTGGGCTTCATATTCGTGTCGAACAGAAGAGGGTAATGCCTTCCTCTCCTTGGTGTCCGGTTATCGAGCCATGAACCCCTGTCGGACAGATTCCAGAAAGTTACACCCGTAATTTCATCTTTCTTTTCCCTGAAGACCCTGAATGCCATCTTGTAAAAGTCGATCTGACGCTGTTCTCTTTCCGGAGTGAACCCGAGGTTGATTGTATCTGCCCTTGAAGTATAAATTGACACATCAAGCTCCGTTATCTGTACCTGTAGTCCCAGTGAGGCAAATTTATCGATCGACTCCCTGATGGCATCTTCAGATGAGCCGGGAATTTCAAAATCGCCTTCACCCGGCTGATGCAGTTGTCCCACATGTCTCGGACCGCCAATATTCCAGTGGCCCTGCAGTCCGACTCCATGTATGGGAACACCTTCGTCGAGAAGTTTCTTGACCATGTTGTATATCTTTTCCCGCTTAACGGGGTTCTCGGTGTTGAAGTCATTATAGAACAGCACTGCATCCGGGTCGGCTTCATGTGCCCACCGGAATGCCTTTTCAATAAATTCTTCCCCGCATATTTTGTACCAGAGAGTTTCCCTGAATCCCTTCGCTGGATCAGCATTGTCTATAGCCTCATTCAGGACATCCCAGGCATAAACTTTACCCTTGTAACGGCCAACCACCTGCATGATATGTTCCTTAAGTCTTGCAAGCAGAAGCTCTTTGGATGCCTGGTTGCCGTCAGAATCCTTAAACATCCACTCCCCTGTCTGATTATGCCAGCACAGTGTATGTCCCCTCACCTTCATTCCGTTTTCCATGGCAAATGCGACAATCCTGTCAGCATCCTCCCAGTTAAACTTTCCCTCTTCAGGCTGTAAAAGAGCAGGTTTCATAACATTTTCGGCTGTCAGGCTGTTGAAATGCTTTTTGATAAACTCACCCTGTTCGCCCTGTAGCGATCTTGGCGACACAGCTACACCGATCGGGAAGTAATCCTTGTAGAAATCCTTAAGTCCTTTAAGTGAATCTTCTGAACTCAGTTGTCTCTCTCCTCCGCTGCTCCAGCATCCATGGTTGGAGTTGATGCTGGCGA
>ERZ795050.1575-NODE-1575-length-28703-cov-5.210172_pt1 | contig 28703 bp, 16 predicted proteins | sample MGYA00375134_ERZ795050 | MGnify/ENA primary metagenome ERZ795050 (study PRJEB30179, sample SAMN05720221) | activated sludge metagenome | isolation source: Anaerobic digester | place: Japan | collected 2015-05-26 ... | reverse complement strand
CGTGGATTTCCTTCCACTTTGCCGTGGCCGCCGGCGTCGAGGCCTCGCGATAGAGGATGGTCAGCGCCCGGCTCAACGGCACGCCGGCAGCCAGCAGGCTCGAGAGCAGCCGCGTAAAATTCTCCAAGGCGCGCGCCGGGATTCGCTCGCCGGTCTTGAACAGCGACCAGGAGCCGAGTGTGTCCGCCAGGGAAGACCCCTTGCCCGTCGAGCCGGCCGCCTGCTCGGAAAGGTGAATGGGGCGCAAGCCCAGGCCAGCCATTCGTTGAAAGGCTTCGTGCCGGCCTGCGGCCTCCAACTGGCCTTCGGTCATCACCCCGTCGGCCTGCAAAGCTCGGTATTGAAACAACGGCATACGCTCTGATCAAATCGCCCGGCCGCCGCCGCCCCGCGTTCCGCCTCCCACCCTCCCGGCGCCCGGGGCGCCCCCGCAACCGGCCCGGCTCATTTGTGCCGCACCCCCGTGGCCGGATGGCCCGCAGCCGCCACCACGCTTCCCCCCGCCTCGTTGACCGTGGTCCGCGCCACCTCTTTGGCGGTGGTCACACTCAACACCTCCTCGACCGTCGTCAGGCCCAAGCGCACCAGCCGCCAACCGTCCTCCGCCAGCGTCTTCATCCCAGCCCGCCGGGCCGCCTCGCGAATCACGTCGCTGGAGGCGCGCTTGAGAATCAGCTCGCGGATTTCGTTGTCGGTGTCCATCCACTCGAAAATGGCGTGGCGGCCGAAGAAACCGGTCTGGCGGCACTCGCGGCATCCCACCGAGCGATAAATCTTTGCGTTGGCGGGGATTCCGACCTGCAGTTTGAACGCCTGGGCGGCGGGGGAGGTGTCCTCGACTTTGCAGCGTTCGCACAAGACGCGGACCAGCCGCTGCGCCAGCACCGCCTCGAGAGAGGAAGCCACCAGGTAGGGCTCGACCCCCATATCCACCAGCCGGGTCACCGCGCCGGGGGCGTCATTGGTGTGCAGGGTGCTGAAGACCAGGTGGCCGGTGAGGGAGGCCTGGACGGCAATCTGCGCCGTTTCCTGGTCCCGGATTTCGCCGATCAGAATCACATCCGGGTCGTGACGCAAGATCGAACGAAGACCCCGCGCAAAGGTCAGGCCCGCTTTCTCCGACACCTGGATTTGATTGACCCCGCGCAACTGGTACTCGACGGGGTCTTCAATGGTGATGATCTTGCGTTCGGCGTCGTTAATTTCGTTGAGGGCGGTGTAGAGGGTCGAGGTTTTGCCGCTGCCGGTGGGCCCCGTCACCAGCACGATGCCGTGGGGAAGCTGCAGCACGCGCTGGAAGCATTGCAGTTCCCGGGTGTCCATGCCCAGCTCGCGCATACCCCGCAAGGTTGCGTTCTGCCGCAACAGGCGCAGCACCACCGCCTCGCCGTGCAGCATCGGAATGACCGACACCCGGATATCCACTTCACTCTCATCAATCCGGATTTTGATCCGGCCATCCTGCGGCAGACGTTTTTCCGCGATGTTCAGGTGGCTCAGAATTTTGACGCGGGACACGATGGCCGGCTGAAACCGCTTGATCTGCGCCGGGACCGGCACGTCCTGCAGCACGCCGTCAATGCGGTAACGGATGCGCAACTCGTCTTCGAACGGCTCGAGGTGGATATCCGAGGCGCGCAGCTCGATGGCGTCGCGCAGCACCTGGTTGACGAAGCGGATGATGGAGGCGTCTTCGGCCGCGCTGTCGAGGTCGGTTTCCTCCTCGGGATGCTCGTCCACCACCTGGAACGAGGCCTCCTCGTCCAGGGTGTCAAGGGTGTCCGCGCCCACGCCGAGGCGCTTTTTCATTTCGCGCTGGATCACCTCGCTGCAGGCCAGGACCGGCCGGAGGTTCAGGCCGGTCAAGGTCTTCAGCGCATCCATCCCCTGGGTGGCGAACAAGCGGCTGGTGGCCACTTCCACCACCCCGTTGAGCCGCCGCAACGGCAGCAACTCCTCTTTCAGGAGAATCCGAGCCGGAAAGAGCGAGAGCAACTGCCGGTCCGGCTCGATATCCTCGAGGTTGGTAAAGGCCAGCCCGTATTCTTTGGCCAGCCAGCGCAACACCTCTTCCTCGGTCTGCACCGCCCCATTGGCGCTTGCGGCCAGATGCTGGGCGTCGGCGGGCGACAACTGTCGCGCCGCCACCATCTTGTCCAGCAGCACTTTCGGCGCCGGAGTTTGCACTGCGCTCTCGCTCATCGCCAAGCGGGGAGAATTGTTGCAGGACCGTGTCGGGATCAAAGCAGTCCGCGCAGGGTGGCAATCGCCTCCTGCCGCACCGACAAGACCTTGCGCAGTTCCGCCTGCGCTTTCTGCAGGTCCTCTTCCTTCGCCTTGCGGGATTCCTGGTACCGGCTCAAGGCCGCTTTCAGCTCGGCATTGGACGCTTTGCCGTCCACCGCCTTCTGCAAAGCCTCAACCTCAGGGTTCGGCTGGCCGCCAAACGGCCCGCGTCCCCGGTCGTCCCCGCCACGGTCACCCGGGCCGCCGCCGGGACCCCCGCCGCGCCCGAAGCCACCGAAGCCGCGTCCGGTCATGGTGGCCATTCGCGCGTCCATCACCTTCTGGATCAAAGGCTGGATCACATTCCATTCGGCGTCGTCCTTGACCTCCAACTGCTCCCGGTAATAGCCCATCATGCGCTCGCGCATCTGGGCCGGATCAAATCGTCCGCGATCAGGCCGATCGCGGTTGTCCCGCCCGCGGTCCTGCCCCATCGAGGTCGTGACGCCCAGCGCCAATACTGCGACCAGCGTCGCTACGCCCAGCCATCGGTTCGTTTTCATATTGCTTCTCTGCTCTTTCTTGTTGGTTGAATTGTGCTTGTTAGTTTCTGAAGACAACGACTCTGCTGCTTCGAGCCGAGCCTCCTGCACATCCTGTGCCACGTCGAATTTGGCCTAAAATCCACAGTCACAGCCGCTTGGCTGCGCAGGTTTTGCTCACTTGCGACCGCCCGTCTGCGCAAACTTTGCGCACCAACCGGTCCCTGCCTCGTCCATCCGGACGGCCCGGTCAACGGCTGCCTGCCGGGAGAGCACCGAGGCTGTCGGCAGTGCCATTCTCGGGGTTGAAACAGGGGGGACAAAAGAACCTCGGGGATGTCGTTAAAACTCACGACTCGCGGCTGAGGCTTGACTCATGGAGAAGTACTTGTGTTCGCGGCCAGAATATCACAGTTTATTACAGAGGTCCGATGACAGAGAGCCTCGGACCGTTGGCAATACGTTACTCTTAAAGATTCGACAAACGAGCGTGCCTATGAAAACCACCAGATTGGGCCGGGGATGGAAGAGTCCCAACCGCCTTGGGCTTCGCGGTTTTACCTTGATTGAGCTTTTGGTCGTGATCGCGATCATTGCGATCCTGGCCGCGATGCTCCTGCCCGCCTTGGGCCGGGCCAAGCAAAAGGCGCACGGCATCTATTGCATGAACAATGGGAAACAAATGATGATCGCTTTCAATTTGTATGCCGGCGATCACAATGATCTGTTCATTCCCAATCCGGACAGCTCGGCGGCGCCGGCTGGGCACAACTGGATTGTGGGCGATGTGGGTCCGGGCGGCGCGGCGGAGTTTAATCCTGACATTTTGCTTAACCCCAGCACGGCCATGATGGCACCGTACATTGGCAAGAATATCAGCATTTATCAATGCCCGGCCGACAGTCGTAAACCGGGACTTTACCGGGGGTCGGATCCCTCCCTGATCGGGAAAATGATCCGGCCGGTGAGGACGTTCTCCCTGAGCCAGGCCGTGGGCAGCATCTGTCGCGGGTTCGACAGCGGCTCGGGCCACATTGGACCGCCGGACCGGCCGACGAACGGGCCCTGGCTGGACAACACGCACACCCACCGCCGCGGGAACCCTTACAACACCTACGGCAAAGGCAGCCAGATTGGGGCGCCGGGACCGGCCAAGATCATTACCTTCCTGGACGAGGATCCGCAGAGTCTCAATGACGGCGGCTTCGCCGTGGGCTGCAACAATCCAGAGTGGATTGACTGGCCGGCCATATATCATAATTACGGCGCCGGTTTCGCATTCCTCGACGGGCACTCGGAGGTTCACAAGTGGAGGGACAGCACCACCGCCCACGGGGGCAATGTCGCCCGCCGCGCCATCCCCCTCCCGGCCCGGGATTGGACGTGGGTGAAAGACAACACGTCCGCGCGCGCGCGGTAAGCCGGGCTCCCCGCCAGGCGCCGCACGGCGGGGCATCCTTTGCGAGGCTGACTTCGTCCCCGCCGAGGGGGGCGCTGTTTCAGGCCGCGACGATGTTCACGAGTTTGCGGCCGACGACGATGATTTTCCGCACCGTTTTGCCGGCGAGGAAGGGTTGGGCTTTTTCGGCTTTCAGGGCGGCCGCTTCCAGGTCTGTTTGGGCAATGTCCGCCGGCACGCGCACGACGTCGCGGAGCTTGCCGTTGACCTGGACGGGGATTTCAAGGGTGTGCTCGACCAGCAGGGCCGGGTCGAACGAGGGCCACGGGGCGTAGGCAATGCTCGAGTCCGCGTCGGCGGCCAGATGGGGCGGCAGGGCCGCGGAAGGGCCGGGCGCGTGGAGCTTGGACCAGAGTTCCTCGGCCAGGTGGGGCGCGAAGGGATGCAGCAGCACCAGAAAGGAGCCCAGAACCGAGGCGGGCAGAGTCTCCCAGGCCATTGCCTCGTTCACGAACACCATCAACGCGGAGATGGCGGTGTTGAACCGCAGGCCTTCCAAGTCTTCGGTGACTTTCTTGATGCAGGCATGAAGCGCCTTGAGCTGCGCGGGTGACGCCGGGACATTCTGGATGCGCGCGCTGAGCCGGATGTGGTCAAGCAAGTCCGGGCCGGCGCCGGGATGGGCGGTGAGGGTCTGCTCGAAATTGGTTTCGCTCTGTTCATCCACAAACAGGCGCCAAACCCGGCCCAGGAAGCGATAGACCCCTTCAACCCCCTTGGTGCTCCAGGGCTTGGTCATTTCCAGCGGGCCCATGAACATCTCGTACAGCCGAAACGCATCCGCCCCGTATTCGGCGAGGATGTCGTCCGGATTGATCACGTTGCCGCGGGACTTGGACATCTTCTGGCCGTCTTCGCCGAGGATGAGCCCCTGGTTGACGAGTTTGAAGAACGGTTCCGGGGTCGAGACCAAGCCGCGATCGAACAGGACCTTGTGCCAGAAACGGGCATACAGGAGGTGCAACACCGCGTGCTCGGTGCCGCCCACGTAAAGGTCCACCCCCGGAGTGGCCTGGCCCGCGGCCGCGGCGGTTCCCATCCAGTATTTCTCCGCTGTGGGACCGCAGAAGGCCTGGCGGTTGGCGGGATCGAGAAACCGCAAGTAGTACCAGCAACTGCCGGCCCATTGGGGCATGGTGTTGGTTTCACGCCGCGAGCCATCGGGCAGGTTGACCCAGTCCTGCGCGCGCGCCAGCGGCGGTTGTCCGTCCGGTGTGGGCTTGTAATCGTCCAGCACCGGCGGGAGCAGCGGCAAAGCGGACTCGGGGAGGGCCTCGTGGTAGGGCTGGCCGTGAGAATCGGTCTTCCAGAGGATCGGGAAGGGCTCGCCCCAGTACCGTTGGCGGCTGAAGAGCCAGTCGCGGAGCTTGTAGTTGATCGTCTTTTTGCCCAGTCCCCGGGCTTCCAGCCAGGCGGTGATTTTGCGTTTAGCCTCCGGCGTGGGCAGGCCGTTGATCGAACAGTCGGGCCCGGCCGAGTTGACCGCAATCCCGTCCTCGACAAATCCACGCCAATCCTGGCCGCCCGGCGGTTGAACCACCTGGACAATCGGCAACTGGAACTTGGTGGCGAATTCGAGGTCGCGCGTGTCGTGGCCCGGCACCGCCATGATTGCTCCCGTGCCGTACGAGGCGAGCACGTAATCGGCAATCCAGATCGGAATCGCCTGGCCGTTCACCGGGTTGATGGCGTATCCCCCCGTGAACACGCCGGTTTTCTCTTTGGCGAGCTCGGTGCGTTCGAGGTCCGACTTTTTGGCCACGTCCGCCTGATACGCCCGCACGGCCTCGCGGCGCTCGGGGGTGGTGACCGCCTCGACGAGGCGATGCTCGGGGGCCAGGACCATGTAGGTGGCGCCGAAGAGGGTGTCCGGCCGGGTCGTGAACACCCGGATTTTGTCCGGCAGGCCGCGGAGAGCAAAGTCCACCTCCGCGCCCTCGCTGCGGCCAATCCAGTTGCGCTGCATTTCCTTGAGCGAGTCGCTCCATTCGATCGTATCCAGGTCCTGCAGCAGGCGTTCGGCGTAGGCGGTGATGCGCAGCATCCATTGCCGCATCGGCCGGCGCACCACCGGGAAGCCGCCGACCTCGCTCTTGCCGTCAATGACTTCCTCATTGGCCAGCACCGTGCCCAACTGCTCGCACCACCAGACGGCGCTTCGGACACGTAAGCCAGACGGTGCGCATCCCGCCATTCGCGTCGTTTGGCCTCGCGCGCTTCGGGACTCAGCGCCGGGTCGCCGGCCAGCCCGGGGGGCTCGGGCAGCGTGCCAATCGGTTCCGCCCGGTTGGTCTTTGGATTGAACCACGAGTTGTAAAGCTGCAGGAAAATCCATTGCGTCCACCGAAAATACTCCGGGTCGGTGGTGTCAATTTCGCGGGACCAATCGTAGGAAAACCCCAGGGATTGAATCTGGCGCTTGAAGGTGGCGATGTTTTGCTCGGTGGTCTTTCGCGGATGCTGGCCGGTCTTGATGGCGTACTGCTCGGCGGGGAGCCCGAAGGCGTCCCACCCCATGGGGTGGAGAACATGATATCCCTGCGCCCGGCGATACCGCGCCAGAATGTCCGTCGCGGTGTAGCCCTCGGGATGGCCCACATGCAAACCCGCGCCCGACGGATAAGGAAACATGTCCAGGATGTAATACTTGGGCAGTTGCTCGGGGGCGGCGCCCGCATGCCGCCGCGCAAACGGATGCGACGGCGGAACGGTCTCGCCCGGATTCCACGCGCGGAAGGTCTGTTGCTCGTCCCAACGCCGCTGCCATTTCGGCTCGATGAGGTGGAACGGATACTGTCTGCGTCCAGATGCCATAATAAGGCCCGAAATATTGCGAAAAGCGGCACCTGATACAATCGGAATGTGCGCCGGGCGCGCGCCACGCGCGGGCGCGGGCGCGCCACCTCGCGCGAAATCGGCAGCGCAGAGATTTGTGTCCGCCCAGAGGTGGCTTTGAGGCAGGCGGCGGACGGATGTGTTCGCGTCCTAACGACGCGCGGTCTCAGCGCCTCAATTGAGGCCGGCCGGCCCGGCGAGCGCCGGGCTTTTTGCGGTAACTGACCTGCCGCCCGGGAGGGGAAACGGTCCCGCCGTCCAAGGCTCGTTTCAGCTCGCGAACCTGGTCGCGGAGCAGAGCCGCCTTTTCGAACTCGAGGTTGTTGGCGGCCTCCAGCATCTCGCGCTCCAGCTCGTTGAGGGTGTCCTGCAGGTCCAGGTCCACGCCCGACTCGGCCAGGAAGGACTGGGCATCGGCCGTCACACGCTGGTGGGAGGAAAGGCTCTCTTCAACCGCCCGGCTCACGCTTCGGGGGGTGATGTGATGAACGCGGTTGTAGTCGAGCTGCTTCCGGCGGCGGTAGTCGGAGATCTCGAGAAACCTCCGGATGCTGTCCGTTTGCACATCGGCGTAAAGAACCACCTCGCCGTTGAGATGACGGGCCGCCCGCCCCGCGGTCTGCACAAGGCTGGTTTCGCTGCGCAGGAAGCCCTCCTTGTCCGCGTCCAGAATGGCGACCAGCGACACTTCGGGCAGGTCCAGTCCTTCGCGGAGGAGGTTGATGCCCACCAGCACGTCGAATTCGCCCTTGCGCAGCGCGCGGAGGATTTCCACGCGTTCAATCGCGTCAATCTCGCTGTGGAGGTATTGGACGTTGATGCCGATCTGGCGCAAGTAATCGGTGAGTTCCTCGGCGGTCCGTTTGGTGAGGGTGGTGACCAGCACGCGTTCCCCCGCATCGGCCCGTTTGCGGCATTCGTGAATCAGGTCGTCAATCTGGCCGGTCAGGGGGCGGACACTCACCGGGGGGTCCACCAGGCCGGTGGGCCGCACGATCTGCTCGATCACCCGGCCCCGCGCCCAGTCCAGCTCGCGCGGCCCCGGCGTGGCGCTCACATAAATCGTCTGGCCCTGCAGCGATTGGAATTCCTCGAAGCTCAGCGGCCGGTTGTCCAGGGCGCTGGGCAGCCGGAAGCCGTGTTCGACCAGCACGGTTTTGCGCGAGCGGTCCCCCTCGTACATCCCGCCGATCTGCGGGACGGTGGCGTGCGATTCGTCTATCACCAGGAGGTAGTCCTCGGGGAAAAAGTCGAACAGGGTGCAGGGGCGCGACCCGGGCGGCCGACCCGCCAGGTGGCGCGAATAGTTTTCGATGCCGGAACAGAATCCCATCTCTTCCATCATCTCGAGGTCATATTCGGTCCGCATTTTGATGCGCTGGGCCTCCAGCAGCTTGCCGTGCCGCTCGAACCACGCGATGCGTTCGCCCAACTCCTCCCGGATGGCCAGCAGCGCCGGCCGCAGCTTGTCGGCGGGCGTGATGAACTGCGTCGCCGGAAAGAGGGCGACGTCGCTCACGGTCTCGAGCTTGTGGCCCGTCAGCGGCTCGAACCGCGTGATCCGGTCAATCTGGTCGCCAAAGAACTCGATGCGGAGCGCGTCCTCGCGCCCCGCCGGGCACACTTCGACCGTGTCGCCGCGGACGCGGAACTGGCCGCGCTCGAAGGCGGTGTCATTGCGGCTGTATTGGAGGTCCACCAACCGGTGGAGGAGCTGGTCGCGCGCGAGCTCCATGCCCGCGCGCAGGGGAATCACCATCGCCTCGTAATCCTCCTTGCTGCCAATGCCGTAGATGCACGACACGCTCGCCACCACAATCACATCCCGCCGGGACAGCAGGGCGCTCATGGTGGAAAGCCGGAGCCGCTCGATTTCCTCGTTGATGCTCGAGTCCTTCTCGATGAACGTGTCGGTGCGGGGGATGTAGGCCTCGGGCTGGTAGTAATCGAAGTAGCTGACGAAGTACTCGACGGCGTTGCGGGGGAAAAAGCTCTTGAACTCGGCGTAAAGCTGCGCGGCCAGGGTCTTGTTGTGGGACATGACCAGGGTGGGGCGGTTGACGTTCCGGATCACGTTGGCGATGGTGAAGGTTTTGCCGGAGCCGGTCACGCCGAGGAGCACTTGGTGCTTGACGCCAGCCTGCAACCCCTCGGTCAGCTTCGCAATGGCTTGCGGCTGATCTCCGGCGGGTTGGTAGGGCGCCACCAGTTCAAACATCACAGCCAAGGTACGGGCGGGCGCCGCCCGCGTCAAAACGTTAGCGCCAGCGGCGGCCGCCCGGCCCGGGTGCGGCTACGAGACAGGGGGTGGGGCGGCTGCGGGGACCGGCCGTTCCCCCAAGTGAAGGAACCCTTTGATTCGTTCGCGGTAATAGCCGCACCCAAAAGTCAGCACCAGGAACGGCAACAGGGTGCCCAGGCTGAAGGCCAGCATAGCCAGCCACACCATCAGCGTCTCGCTGAACAACGCCCCGGCTCCCCTCAACATGGCCAGGACCACGAAGGGCGCCAGGACCAGCGCCCAAAGGATTCCCGTGACCACCACCAGCCAGAGAACCAGCCGTGCCGGTGAATACCGGCCCCGGCTCAGCCGCCCTGCGAGGCTCAGCACCACGGCCAGCACGCCGCCGGCCACCAGCACCAGGATGAGCCGCTGGATCGCCTCGAAATCGCCAAACTCAAATGGCTGCCCGAAGAGGAAGGCCACCAGGCTGGCGGGCGCCACCACGGCGAGAAAGGCGGCAAAAGCCACGAACCGATGCTTCCACTGCAGGTTCCCCGCCACCAGCCATCCCGCCGCCAATCCAAAGCTCAGGGCTTTGGCGGCATCCAGCAACAGGTAGAGAAAATCATCCGCCGAATCTTTGGAAACGGCTTGAAGCGTCCACCCCACAACGAGGAGCACCCCCACCGGCGCCAGAATCCACCACGCCGGCCCGAGGCGGTTTGGCTTGAGCAGCAACAGGCATAGCAACCCCAGCCAGGGAATCACTCGCGGCAGGGCGCTCGGGGGTGTCCAGGTGCTCACGACCCACGGCCCGTCGGTTGCGCCCAGCCCGCCCAAATCCTGGATGGCCTTGATTCGAATCTCACCGGCCGCCGAAGAAGGTACTCGCCATGAGTACGAACAGGTCCCCCCTCAGCCAAACTCGAACTTGCCGGATGCCACCTGGGTCTCCCCCTTGAACGCGGCAAACCCCGGAGCCTCCCTCGCCCCCAGCAAGGTATAGGCTTCGCCACCCGCTCCAACCAGGCGGTAATCCAGATTGAGATTGTTGCCGCGCCGGGTGACCGCAACGAGGTTGGTCAGAGGCCCGCCGGCGGCCAAGGTGGCTGGCTGGTTGGTTCCGACCACAACCTTCGGCTCCGATTGCCGGCCCCCATAATAGCGATCGGTTTCGCGCGCCGCCCGCTTATCCCCCTGCCGCAGACTGACCTGCACGCGGTGATAGGTCCCCAACGGAACCCGCACGCTGGCCCCTGGCTCGTTGAGCACCACTGTGCAGCCGTTTTTGCCCCCGCCGAGCACCAGCCGCCCGATATACTGGCCCGACAGATTCAATTCCCCGGTTTCAAATCTCTCCGGTGTCAACGTCAGCTTGAGTGCGCCCTGCCCTGCGGCGCCCTCGCGGACCCAATCCAGCCTCCAGCCCGCGCCGTCCAGATACAGATTCCGGCCTGCGGCAAACGCGTCGAGGGATCCATCCTGCAGGAAGAAGGGCTTTTGCCGCTCCGACCACGGCCGTAGCAACAAAAACGGCTCCCGCAGCTCACTGCCAGGCGCGGACAGGTCCTCGACCCGTCCTACCTGCCACTCCGTTCCTCCCAACGAAATTTTGCCTTCCCAGAAGGAGCGGCAACTGGCGTTGAAATGCGGCAAGTCACGGTAGCGATAGCAGTTGAGGTCCACCAAAGCCCGCTGCTCGCCCAGGGTGTTGGTGTAAAACAGCTCCACATTGGTGAAGCTCTGATAAAAGCCTGAACTCGGCCCTGCTGCCGAGCTAAACACGCCGTTGGTGTCATCGGTCAGGTCCCGGTTCCGGTTCAAATCCAGGTAAAGCCGCGATTGAGATTGGTGCCACAGGTACGGAAGGGCTTGAGCCGGACCGCCGGGCAGTTTAATCAGCCCGCGATGCACGGTGCCGCTGATGCCTCCTGGCTCCTGGGCGAATGGCTGAGTCTGCGGCTCAAAGGCGAGACTCCACGTCGCAATGGCATTGCTGAGTTCGCGGGGTTCAAGCTGGGTGGTTAACGCCGCGGCGTCACCCGCCTCGACCGCTGCGTCTTTCTCCTCCGCCCGCGCCAGAGCCACGGTAAACATCAATGCAGCTCCCAGCGCGGCCACCTGCCAAACGGTCGCGGTTTTCATAATCGGGATTCCAGTATGCAACTGAGCATACGTTTGTTTTGGACCACGACAAGACAAAACCCTCACGCCCTCGTCCGCCAAACTGATTTGATGGAATTCGCACTTGGGGCGTGGGCGTGGACTGAGCACTGCGCGGGGGAGCACGGGCACAACAGCCACGGCCGGGCCGGCCTTACCGGGTTTGCCCTCCGCCGCAGCCCGGCCCTCCGCTCACCGCGCCGGGATTGAGCCCTGCACTGGCCTGAAGGGGTGTCACAGTGCCGCACCTGTCTGAAACCCGTTGTGGGCCATTTTCGAGCAAGAGGTTTCCGGCACGGATGGAATCAGAGGCCAAGCCAGCGTTTCACCGCCAAACGGACCTCCCCCAATATCCGGCTGTCAAACTGGCCTAACTTGCGCTGGAACTCCACCCAAGCCACAGGCTGCACCGTCTGAGCGTTGCAATAGCTTTGCTCACGAAGCCAAGGCACACGAGGAAGCGTCGCTTCGTAAGGCGTCCCCCCATACTGCGTGGTGATCTGAACCACGCTGGCTATCGCCAGCCGGCAGTTTGAATCAGCAACCGAGATGACCAAGGCGCTGCGGACCTTGCCGCCGTAACCGAAGTCAACGGTCCAGACTTCACCGGGCTGAGGGCTTCCCATCATTCATCGCGTCCCAGAGTTTTGCCCGTCGCTCACTCGATCCCAAAACCTCGGCCTCCGGGCTGTCGGCTTGGAGCGGGAACGGAATCGCCCGGCGCTTGACCAGTTGGGCAAAGAGTAGGCGCACAATCTCGCCAGGGGTCGTTCCAATCTCCTCCGCCACCTGCCGGGCACGCCGGGCAAGGGAGCGGTCCACCCTCACCCTAAATTCCTCTGTTTGCGCAGCCATGTATCAACTTTGCCATAGCAGACCAAGACTGACAACTGTCAATTCGGCTCGTTAGACGACGGCTCACAGCAGGTGGTGGCCAACACGTAACAGAGGTGTCTTAAGGTGCCAATAGGCTTCACAATCGGTGGCGTGCGCCGCCCGGTCGTTGTTGTCGGTCAGGCGCGCTTCCCCCCTTTAGTGTGGTCGCGTTCCTTGAAGCAGTGCGCGGCGCCGCCAGCCACCGGAAGCCTGCTCTTTCCCATCCGTGCCATCCGCGCCATCCGGGGTCAAACTGGGATGAGAGAGGGGGCTGGCGGCTGAGGCGCAGCTTGGTCCCGGCCGGTTCTGCGTCCGTCTGCGTGGTCTGCGGGCCCCCTTTGTCGAACCGCCGAGACCCAAAGGGACGTAGAGCTCCGGCATTGCACGCCGAGCCATTTCCGCCCCCCACGCCCCACTTCAGCCGTCCCGCCGGGACAAGGGGCGCGGGGGAGGCAGCCAAGGAAGACGCCTTACGCGTGACCAAGCAAAGAAGCGACCACGGATTTCGGGGATTACACTGATGCAGGGATGTCGCACAACGGAGGCCTATTGTCCGCTTTCCCTCCGGGACAGGGTTGGGTTCGCCGTCCCCTGCGAGCCGCTGGTGGGTGTTCGGATTATCAGACTGCGAAATCCAAAGCGCCGCAGCAGGGCGGCACGGGTAATTCCACCCTGGGCGGACAGGAATGTCCGCCGCCGCCTCGGCTCGGCTCTGTTTTGTGGAAACCGCCACTGTGCGTCCCTTCGTGTGAGGGGATGGGTTTAAGGCCGCCGTTTCCCGCGTCCGGCAGGCTGTGGCCATTTCATGCCACATGACAAGCCTGGCCAGGGACCGTTAAATGGTAACTACAATGTTACCATAGTATTTAAGCAACCCAGCATAACCCAGACCTGCTTGAACCAATATGAAAACCTCTACTCTATCGCGCAGTGCCCTGTTCACCTTGGGCATCATCTGTGTGTCCGGCCTTTGCCTGTCCGCGCTGCCCGGCCGGGCGGCGACCCTGACATGGACGGGAGGCGGAACCAACAACAACTGGAGCACGGGGGCGAACTGGGCAGGCACCCCGCCCGCAACCGGGGACAACCTTATCTTCAGTGGCACGAGCCGGCAGGTGAACACCAACGACCTGTTTGGGTTGACGAGCGGCTGGTTGAGGTTTGTGAATGGCGGGTTCGAGCTCTACGGCAACGGCCTCACGGTCAGCACCAGCGCGGCCGGCATCATCACGAACCTGGCTGGCATCAATACGATTAACCTGAGCCTGGGTCTGCCGGCCAACAAGGTGTGGCTCGTCGCGGCCGGCTCCGAGCTGCGCCTCGGGGGGCCGGTGAGCCAATCCGCGGGAACCGCGGGGGGCATTATCATGCTGGACGGTGGCGGCACGGTGCGCATTACCGGCGCCATCACGGCGACGCGGGGCATGGATGTCACCAATGGCGCCGTCATTGTGGACGGCGGAACCTGCGATCACTCGAATGACGGAATCCGCATCAAGCCCCGCGCTGGCGCCACGGCCGAAGCCCGGCTTCGCAACAACGGCCTGTGGCGGGTTGGCGGCGGGGGAAACTTCCGGCTGGGCCAAAATGCCGGGGCGGGCAGCACCTGCACGGCGGTTGTTGAGTCCGGCACTTTGGACCTGTACGGTTCCGCGGTCTCGGTCTATGTCGGTGAGAGCAGCGGGGCGCCGGCGGTATTCACCCAGAACGGGGGCGTGGTGTGGGGCGGCGGCACTGGAAACAACGACCTGATCCTTGCCAACGCCGCGGGCGCGGAAGGCACCTACAATCTGAACGGAGGGATATTGCGCATCCGCCAGATTCGCCAGGGAAACACGGGCGCAACCAAGGCCGAATTCAACTTCAACGGAGGGACCCTCCTGGCCAAGAGCAGCCTCGCGACGTTCTTCCAGGATGTGCAGGCGGCTTACGTTCAGGCGGGAGGCGCCTGGATTGACACCACCAACAACAACGTGACAATCAACCAGCCCTTGCTGGCCCCGCCCGCCCCCGCCCTCAGCGGCGGGCTCACCAAGCTGGGCAGTGGCACGCTGACTTTGGGCGGCGCCAGCACTTACACCGGCCCGACCGTGGTCCGCGAAGGGACGCTGGCCACAGGCTATGGCAAGCACCCGCCTGCCAGTTCCCTGAGCCTCAGCAACGGCACGGTCTTGACGCTGGACGTCACGGGCGGCTTTGCCTCGGTGGCCGCACCCGCCACTGCCTTGGGCGCCGACACGGTGCTGAATCTCAACTACGGCACGGTGTATGGCAACCCCACGCTGCCCGCGCTGAGTGATCAGTCAACGCTGGGCACGGTGTTGACCACGCTGGGAGACAATATCGTGATCAACATCTCTGCCAGCGGTCTGGTGGCCGGACAGTTCCCGTTGATCAAGTATGCCGGCGCCATCGGAGGGGCCGGGTTTGGCGCGCTCAAGCTGGGCCAGGTGCCACCCGGCGTGATCGCCAAGCTGGTGAACAACACCGCCAACGGCTCGGTTGATCTGGACATCAGCCTCGTCGTCCGCGCGCTCTCCTGGGCCGGAAATGTGAATGGCGATTGGGATATCAACACCACGGCCAACTGGCGCGACCCCTTTTACGTCTCGAGCACCTATCTGGAGTATGGCACAACGAATCTGGTCGGGGACATCGTCACCTTTGATGACACCCTGGACGTGGGAGGGCTGAACACCAACATCAACCTGACCACCACGTTGCATCCGGCCGTCGTGAACGTGGACAACAACGTTTATGATTACGTCTTTGGCGGGCCGGGCAAATTCAGCGGAGAGACGGTGCTTAACAAGAGCGGCGGCGCCGGCTTGATCATCAACACTGCCAACGACCATACCGGCGGCGCTGCCATCATGGGCGGCGCGGTGCTGGTTGGAAACGATGCGGCGCTGGGCACCGGGACGGTCGCGCTGGGGGGCGGCATGGTCGCCGCCTATGGCGGTTCGCGGACCCTGGCCAACAGTTTCACCGGCCTTGGCAGCAGCCCGGCCAACTGGGGGGTGACCAACGGCAACCTGACCCTGACCGGGACCTATACTTCCAGCGGCGCCAACGACGCGTTTCTGTATGGGGGCGGCGACTTGGTGATCAAGTCGGTATTATCGTTCGATGCCACGGGCGGTTGGGACATTTACAAGAGCCGGCTGGTCATTGACGGCGGCAGCGCGACCAACGCTGATGATGGGATTCGCCTTCATGCCGAAGGCACGACGGCCGAACTGGTCATTCGCAATAACGGCATCTATGAAGTGGGCCGGCGCAGCGGCAGCCCCAACATTCGCCTCGGCCAGGTCGCCTACGAAGCCGGCACCAACATTCTGCGAATGGACTCGGGGCTCTTTCTGATGAGAGACTACGCGGCCGCGATTCTGGTGGGCGACAAAACCAGCACCACGGGCATGGTTTACCAAACCGGCGGAACCATCCGGTTCCTGAACCTGCGGGCCGCCGGCGGGGTGGCTTTCGGCAGCCAGAGCGACGCTTACGGCGAGTATCATTTGGATGGCGGCGTGCTGGAGACGCCGCGGGTGTACCAAGCCACTGGGGCTTACGGCACGTTCTTTTTCAATGGCGGGACCCTTCGAGTCTCGACCAACACTTACGCAACCACGTTCTTCAGCCCGCCCGCGGCGGTCATTCAAGCCGGCGGAGCGGTCATTGACACCGCTGGATTTGACGTCACGGTTGTCACCGGCTTGAGCGGAGTCGGGGGTTTGACCAAAGTCGGGCTGGGAACGTTGACGCTGGGTGGCGCCAGCAGTTACGCCGGACCGACCCTTGTCACGGAGGGCAAGCTGGTTCTGGGCGTCAACCACGCTTCCAGCACCGGCATCACGGTGTCCGACGGAGCAACGTTGGGGCTGTCGGTTGCCACCGCTGGCACGACGGTTCAGATCTCAAGCGCCACCCTGGGCAACGGCGGCACAGCGACCTTGGAAGCGCTTTTTGACGGTGGCCAGGGCAATCCCACTGCGCCGGCCGGTCACTTCAACAGCCTGACCCTCAACGGCACGGTGAAGGTCAGCGTCGCGGCGGCGGGGCTAACCCCGGGACAATTCCCTGTCATCCATTATGGCGCGCTTGTCGGTTCGGGCAGCTTTGTGGTGGGTCAACTGCCCCAGGGCGTGGTTGCTTCGATCGTGACCAATACGGTCGCTTCGACCCTTGACCTGGTGGTTTCCGAGGTGGCGCCGCTGGTCTGGAGCGCGGCGGAGAGCTTCTCGTGGGACCTGACCAGCACCAACTGGTTGTTGAAAGGTTCGCCCGCCCGTTTCGAGCAGGGGGATGCGGTCCTGTTCGACGACACCGCGGCCAGCCCGGGAGTGTCGCTTGCGCTGTCCCTGGCTCCCAGCGGGGTGGTCGTCAGCAACTCGATCCTTGATTATGTGTTTCTCGGCTCGGGCAGTCTCAGCGGCAGCATGAGCCTGGTCAAGGACGGCACCGGCACGCTGACGCTAAACACCAGCAACAGCTTCTCCGGCACGGTCACGATCAAGCAGGGAACCATCGTCGCGGGCAACAACGCGGCCTTGGGTTCCACCGCGGGCGCGACCCTCGTTGAAAACGGCGCCACGCTCGATGGCAACGCGAAGAATCTCGGTTTGGAGCCGCTCATTCTGCAAGGGGCCGGCGTCGGGGGCCGGGGCGCGTTGGTCAACGGAACCACCGACCAAAACGACACCTCACGCAATGTGACACTGGCCGGTGACACGGTCATCCGGACGGAGGCGACCCTGGGCATCCGGACGTCGCAGGACAGCGATCCGGGTTTGCGGGGCAACGGCTACAAGCTGACCAAGCTTGGCGCCGGGGCGGTGAATCTCAACGGCGGAAGCAATGTGTCCGGCATCACCAACTATTGGGACCCGGACCTCGGGGACATCGAGATTATCGAGGGCCAGCTCTCGTTCCAGCGCCGCATCAACCTCGGCCGTCCCGCCAACACCGTCACGGTTCACACCAACGGCGTGCTGCACTTCTACAGCCTGACGACTGAGACGCCGCCGGTTAAGAACGTTCAATTGAACAGCGGCATGATCGCTTGCGGAGGAGGGGCCACCGGAGACATCAACGCGTTTGGCGGCCCCATCTACATTGCCAGCGGCAGCAATGTGCTTCGCGCAGTGGCCGGCACGATTCTCAAACTGAGCGGTTCAATCACCGGCCCCGGCAATCTCCATTGCGTGTCCGCGGCGGGGTCCATCGTGGCCTTGGGCGCCAGCAGCACTCATAGCGGCATCACCGAAGTGGCCAGTGGAACCTTGATGCTCGACCCCGGCGGGGCCCTCACGGCCACGCCGGAAATCCGGGTGCGGTCGGGCGCAACCTTCGACGTGACGGCGGTGGCGCCGTGGGTCCTGGGCGCTTCCCAAACACTGACCGGCTCGGGCGCGGTCAACGGCTCGGTGGTGGCCAACGGCACGGTCAGCCCCGGGACTTCGATTGGCACGTTGACCTTCAATAATGACCTGACCCTGGGTGGAGTCACCGTGATGGAGGTGACCAAAGACACTGGCTTGGCCAGCGATGGGGTGGTAGTGAACGGCTCGCTGACCTACGGAGGCAAACTCGAAGTCGTGCTGGCCGGCACCGTTCCGCTGGCGGTCAATGACACCTTCCAGTTGTTTAACGCCCCCGCTGGTCTTTCGGGTAGCTTCTCCCAGATCGTCCTGCCGCCGGCCTATACGTGGGATACCAGCCAATTGGGTGTGGACGGCCGCATCCGCGTCACCGGCGTGGCTGCTCCGCCGCAGATCACCACCGTTACCGTCGCAGGCGGCACCGTCACCCTTTCGGGCAGCGGTGGCACGCCGGGCGGAACTTATTACGTTCTCAGTTCGACCAACGTTGGCTTGCCGCTGGCCAGTTGGACAGCCCTCATCACCAACCTCTTCGATGGCACGGGCAAATTCACCTACTCGATGCCGGTGAACCCGGGCGAGCCGCAGCGGTTCTTCCGGCTGCAAATGCCTTGACGGATGGCTGGAAGAACGCAGGACATTGCCGGACGCTGGACTTCCAGCGTCCGGCTGGTTTTTGCTTGCGTGCTGGCCGCTCTCTGGCTGGCGCCGCTGACGATTCACGCGGGGCGGACCAACATTGTCCTGGCGGTCGCCGACGACATGGGCTGGTCCGATTTGGGCTGCTACGGGGGTGAAATCCGCACGCCTGCCATTGACCGCCTGGCGGCCAACGGCCTGCGTTTCCGCAGCTTCTACAACGCGGCGCGATGCAGTCCCACTCGCTGCGCGCTGCTGACCGGGCTGTACACCCAGCAGGTGGCGGTGGACCCCGCCAACGCCCTGCCAAATCTGAGAACGGATAACAACGTCACGCTGGCCGAGTTGCTCCAAGCCCACGGCTACCGCACCTACATGGCCGGCAAGTGGCATTTGGGCACGGTCACGGGCCGCAACCCCTGGGAACGCGGATTCCAGCATTTTTGGGGATTCGCCGCCGGGGCGCAGGCCGACCAGTGGCTGCCCTCGCAATACAGCTTGGTTTCGGAGAACAACGAAATCACCAACCGCGTGTACGGCGCAGGCGAGTTTTATCAACCCGATGCCATTGGAGATTATGCGCTGGACTTCTTGAATCATCATTTCGGGAAGAACGACGGCGCCCCGTTTTTTCTCTATCTCGCCTTCGGTTCGGCGCACTTTCCGATTCAGGCGCCAGGAACCCTCGCGGATGCTTATGTTCCGGTTTATGCCCCCGGGTGGGATGCGGTTCGAGAAGCCCGCTACCAGCGCATGTTTGCCCAAGGCATTATCGGGCCTCATTTTCCGCTGTCACCTCGTGGTGGCACAGCCCCCCACCAGAGCGAGCCAGTCGAGGAGATTCCAGCCTGGAACACCCTCCCGGCGGATCGCCAGGCGGATTTGGCGCGGCGGATGGCCCTCTACGCCGGCATGATCGAAGCCATGGACCGAAACCTCGGCCGGGTGATTCAACGCCTGGAGCAAGCTGGCGAACTCCACCAGACCTTGGTCCTTTTTCTGTCCGATAACGGTGGCAACCACGAGGGGGGACGGTTCGGCCGAACCGGCACAACCGTGAATGCTCCGCCGCTAACCGGATCGGACCTGGAGAACATGGGCCAGAACGGACAACCCTGGATTTACCTCGGGGGCGGGTGGGCCAACGTCAACAACACCCCGTTCCGGCTTTTCAAGCATTTCATCCACGATGGCGGTGTGCGAACCCCGTTGATTGTCCATTGGCCGGAGGGTCTGAGCCGCACCAACGTGTGGGTGGAGCAGCCTGGCCACGTCATTGACGTCATGGCCACGGTCGTGGACCTCACCGGCGCCACTTATCCCACCCAGTTCAATGGCCACCCAGTCCTGCCGCTCGAGGGTCAAAGCCTCCGTCCCTGGTTCAACGGGGCGCCCATCCTGGACCGCCAGATCGCTTTCGAACATGAAAGCAACCGCGGGCTGGTCAGCGGGCCTTGGAAGCTGGTGACAAAAAACTTCGAGCTGTATGACGGCAGCTCCCCTGCCCACGAACTGGAGCTCTACAATACCGCAGCCGATCCTGTCGAGCTGACCAACCTGGCCGCTCTCTACCCGGCCCGCGTCTCGCAGATGGTGGCGCAGTGGAACGCCTGGGCCGCGCGCGTCGGCGTTCCCTCGGGGCGATGGCTGCCGTCGGTCCCGCTCAATCTTTCGCCCGCGCCGCAGCCGGGGGACCTGTTTCTGGACACCTTCGCGCGCAACGATGCCACCGATATTGACGCCGCCACGGGGGGCATGTCCGGCAGCCGCGTGCCGCCCTTGGGGCTCAATGCCACCTATTACGAAGGATTTGAAGGAAGCGGCTCGGCCACTTCGATACAGATTGTCAACGGCGCCCTGCAAATGGCGGTGGGCAACGGCATGTCCGAAAACGGGCTTCGCCACAATTTCATCGGCCAGGATATTGTGGATGCCGGCGGGTTCAGCGTCGAGCTGACCGTCCTGGACATCAGCACCGACGTTTCCGACGCCACGAACCGCTTTGTCGGCTTCGCCGTCGGATTGTCTGAAGCCGAGGCCGCCACGGGCTGGGACATCAACAACGCCTTGGGACCCGGCGCCGTGGCCTTTCGCGGGCGGCCGGGCGGGAATACCGGCGTGGCGGATTTTCTCGTCGAGCTGGACCTCAACGGCTACGTCAAGGTTTGGCGCAACGGGACCATCCTGGAAACGGCGCTGGTCGGAACCAACCGCGGCACCCTGACGGCCGCGTTTGCGTTGAACGGGTTCCGCACCAACAGCACCGTAACCGTCACCGTGTTCTTCAACGGCCGGGTCGTGGACCTGAACAAGGCCGACTCCGCCTCCGTCAGCCGGACCTTCCAGTGGGACCGCAACGACAGCAATCATATTGGACTAACGGCCCGCGCCTCGAATTTCGCGCAAATGGACAATTTTGCCGTGCGCAAACTGCCTTTGAGCCCAACACTCGCCATGGGGTACGCCTTGCGTGCTGGCCTCTCCGGTCCCGCCACGGCGCCGGAGGCGGACCCCGACGAGGACGGCCTCAGCAATCTGGGGGAATGGGCCTTTGGCGGAGACCCCGCGGCGCCCGACGCCGCCGCGGCGGAGCTGCAGATCAAGGAGGTGACGGCAGCCAACGGTTTCCAGTTCGAGCATCGGCGTCGCAAAGACTTTATCGCCGCCGGAGTGAGCTACCAGGTGCTCACGTCTGACAACCTTGCGGATTGGACGCCGGCCAGCCCGACGGTCAAGGGCACACGGCCGGTCCCAGACTTGCCTGAATACGAAATCGTTCAAGTCCAGCTTTCCGGCCCCGACCTGGCCGGTAAAGACCGCCTCTTCGTCCGCGTCAAGGCACTCGCGCAGTAGCCACGTGCAGCGAATGCGCTTGCCATGGGATTGGTCCTCGAGCATAAGGAGCGCCATGTTGAAACGCAGTTTGTTCCTGTCTTGTGTTCTGGCCGGTGCGGCCATGACTTCGCCAACCCATGACTGTTTCGCCGCGGAGAACCCGTTTGTCGGGGCGTGGGCTTTGACGATTCCCGGCGGCCATGCGGGGTGGCTGGGGGTCACGGAGAAAGCGGGCGGGCTTCAAGCCAGCATGCTTTGGGGTTGGGGCAGCGTCGAGCCGGTGTTTTCGGCGAAGCTCGCCGAGGGCAAACTGGTGCTCGAGCGCAAACACAACCTCGAGCTCAAGGAGGGCGGAAAGACGATCAAGACCAATTACATTGAGACTATCACCGCCACGGTGGCGGGCGACCGCATCGAGCTGGTGAGCCGCACACCCCGGCTGCGGGGCGGGGGGGAGGACGTGGCCCAGTTCAGCGGACGGCGGCAGCCGCCGCTGCCCCCGGCGCCGGACTTGAGCAAGGTGAAGTTCGGCGCGCCGGTCCGGCTGTTCAACGGGCAGGATCTCAGCGGCTGGCGTCTGACGGACCCGGGCGCGGTCAACGGCTGGCGCGCCGTTGACGGAGTGCTGGTCAACGACCCGGTTCAGGAAGAGGGGAAACCGCACAAGAATTACGGCAACCTGCGGACGGAGAAGGAATTCGAGGATTTCAATCTTCAGCTCGAGGTGCGCCTGCCTGAGAAGGGCAACAGCGGCATTTACCTGCGAGGCATCTATGAAATCCAGGTGGCTGACAGTTTTGGCAAGCCCGCCTCCGCCCATGGCATGGGCGCCATTTACAGCCGCGTGGCGCCGACCGCCAATCCCTCGAAGGCGCCTGGAGAATGGCAAACCCTCGACATCACCCTTGTTGACCGCCACGTGACCGTTCTGTTGAACGGGCAGAAAATCCTCGACAACGTGGCGTTGGAGGGCTGCACCGGCGGGGCGCTATGGTCGGATGTGACCCGCCCGGGTCCTCTCTACCTTCAAGGCGACCACACCCGCGTTGAGTACCGGAACATGGTGCTTCGCCCCAGGGTTCAGTAATTCAGACCCTGGCCACGGGCAGGGTGGCGGTGTCAGGACCTGTCAGGAAATCTCGGAGCCCGCGTCGCAGGCCCGGGGCTTGGTGCGGCCCGGCTGGCCGAACCGATGGTGCAGGGCCATCGCGGCCAGAACCAGCACCAGGCACAACGTCAGGAGCAGCAGAAAGCACAGGTAAAGGACCGCCGAACTGCGGGACATCAAGGACCTCGATGGCTGGGGGTCGCCCGCAGAAACGGCAACCGGCGCCGGAGTCGAATCCGAATTCCTCGCGGCCACGGCTGCGGCGGGAGCAGTTTGCCAGGGCCGGTCCGGGGCCACCGCCGCTTTTCTCTCGAGGAGTGGGGCGGTCCACGTCGCATTGGCGGCCTGGGCCGGGCCGTAGCGGAGAGTCTGGTAATCGTAGTTGCGACCGAGGCCCGGCAGGGCCGGCAACAAAACCAGGGCCAGAACCGTCACAATCCCCACCACCCAGAACATCTCCAGGACCGTGAAGGCAGAAGGCTTAACGTTTTGGGCCCGGTTCATAACAATGGTTCGACATTCCCTTAGCAGATGGGATGCCACGCGGGTTTTGGGCTGAAAACCGTGGGAAGCCCATCGCAAAAGGTGTGAACCTCACGCAACCCGCGCCATTTTCACGCATCCGATCGGGCTTCGATCCCGCTTGAACTGGGCCGGCTTACCCGCGAGTCTGTTGCGCCTACAATATCAATATGGCTCCACTCATTACTGAAATTGCCACCGCTGCGACGCCGGAGTCGCTGGCCCGGCAGTTCCAGTGTGAACCGGGGCTGATGCTGCTCCGGAGCGCCTTGTTGCGGTCGGCCGACGCCCGGTACTCGCTCGTCACCGCCCGGCCGTTTCTGAACTTCCGCTCCTGGGCGTCGCGGTGCGAAATCTGGAGTGAAGGCGGGGTGCAGGTGCAATGGGGCAACCCGTGGAGCGTGCTGCAAAGCCTGATGGCGCGCTATGAAATGCCGGAGGAAACCGGCCTGCCGTTTCCGCTGGGGGGCTGTTTCGGTTTTTGGGGATATGACCTGAAGAATTTCGTCGAGCCCAAGCTGGCCCGGCGAGCCGAAAACGACCTGCCGTTGCCCGATTGCCAGACGGGGTTTTACGACAGCCTGGTGGTTTTCGACCATTTTGAGAGCAAAACTTGGATTATTTCGACCGGAATCCTGGCCGATGGTTCGCGCAGCGCCGAGGCGGCGAGGCGGCAGACGGATTTTTGGGCAGCCCAGCTAGCCGCCGCCGCCAGCGGCCCGGCCTCAGACCCTGAGTTTCTGGCGGACAGGACGGTCAGCTCCAGGCTGCCGGAGGGGGGCGGGAAGGCGCAGGAGGGTGTGATGGCTGCAAATGCGCCCGCCTTGGACACGGGGTGGCGTTCCCCTGCCCTGCCCGCGGCGCTGGCGGAATGCGGTGCGGCATGGGAGGTGCGGTCGAACCTGGCACGCGAGGACTACATCGCCCGGGTCAAGCGCGCCCAAGCTTATATTCGCGCGGGCGATATTTATCAGGTGAATTTGTCCCAGCGGCTTGAGTTGGGCCGGGCGCCGTCGGCATGGGAGCTGTACCAAAGACTGGTGGCGGCGTCACCCGCGCCTTTTGCCGCCTGTTGCAACTTCGGGGATTTCCAGATCGTGTCGTCCTCGCCCGAATTATTCTTGCGGTTGAGCGGGTCCGAGGTCATCACGCGGCCGATCAAGGGGACCCGCCCGCGGTCGGCGGACCCGGTCCGGGACGAGCAGCTCCGGGTCGAGCTTGAATCAAGTGCGAAGGAACGGGCCGAACTGGTCATGATTACCGATCTGCTGCGCAACGACCTGGGGCGGTTCTGCGAGTTTGGGTCGGTCGGCGTGCCGGACCTGGCGCGGCTCGAAACCTTTCCCCAGGTGCAGCATTTGGTGTCCACGATTCGGGGCCGGCTCCGGCCCGAGGTTTCCCACGCCGCCGCGCTGGCGTCGGCTTTCCCCGGCGGGAGCATCACCGGCGCGCCCAAATTTCGCGCCATGGAGATCATTGATGAGCTGGAGCCGGTCACGCGCGGGCCGTACACGGGGGCACTTGGCTATCTGGGCTTCAACCGCCAGAGCCAGCTCAGCATCCTGATCCGCACCGCCATCTGCCGGCAGGACACGGCCTGGTTCCACGTCGGCGCCGGCATCGTCGCCGATTCCTGCCCCGAGGCGGAATACGAGGAGACGCTGGCCAAGGCCGCGGGTTTTTTCGCGGCGCAGAACCTTCCGGAGTCCCGCCGCCGGCCCGGGACTGGCAGCGGTTCCGCCTGCTGTTTTTGACAAGCGAATTCCGTCTTGCTTCCGCGGCAAATGCTGGCAGGCTCGTCGGCGCGATGTGATATGAAAAAAAACGCGCCGACCTTTCTTTCCCCCTTGAGTTTCCTTGCGAAGTGTTGCTGGTGGGCGGCAGTCTTCGGCATGGTGCTGGCGGCCAGGCCGGGCATCCTTGCCGCGCCCGCCGGGCCGGCGGCCAAGCCGAACGTGCTGTTCATTTGTGTGGATGACCTCAAGCCGCTGCTCGGTTGTTATGGGGACCCGGTGGCGAAGACACCGAATGTGGACCGGCTGGCCGCGCGCGCCGTTCGTTTCCAGGCGGCCTACTGCAACCAGGCGGTTTGCGCCCCCTCGCGCAACGCGCTGATGACCGGGTTGCGCCCCACCACGATTGGGGTTTATGATCTCCCCACCTTTTTCCGCAAGGCCGTTCCGGACGCCGTCACGGTTGCCCAGTACTTCAAACAAAACGGCTGGCGCACGGAGGCCCTGGGCAAGATTTTCCATGTCGGGCATGGCAACACCGAGGATGCCGCGTCGTGGAGCGTTCCGCATTGGCGTCCGCAGGTCCGAAACCAGTATGCGCTGGAAGAAAACCGCCCCGCTGCCGCGGGCGAGGCCGCGGCAGCGGCTGACCCCGCGCTGGCTCCACGCGGCGCTGCCACCGAATGCGCCGATGTGCCCGACACCACTTACGGGGACGGGTTGATTGCGGACGAAGCCATTCGCCGGCTGCGGGCCGCCAGCGAAAACCGCAGCCAACCGTTCTTCCTCGCGGTCGGCTTTCTGAAACCCCACCTGCCGTTTGTCGCTCCCAAGAAATACTGGGACCTCTACTCCCGGGAGGCGTTTCAACCGCATCCGCGTCAAACGCCGCCGGAAGGCGCGCCGAGCTTCGCGCCGACCACGTGGGGCGAACTGAGGAATTACAGCGACATTCCCAAGGTTGGCCCGCTCAGTCCCGAGCAACAGCGCCAGCTCATTCACGGGTATTATGCCGCCACCAGTTACATGGACGCCCAGTTGGGGCGGGTTCTGCGGGAACTGGAGCGTCTCGGTCTGGACCCGAACACCATCGTGGTGTTGTGGGGCGACCACGGCTGGCATTTGGGTGATCACGGCATGTGGTGCAAACACACGAACTACGAAGAGGCGACGCGCATCCCGCTGCTGGTTGCCGCGCCGAATATCCCGGGAGGAAAAGTTTGTCCCGCGCTGGTTGAAAGCGTGGATGTTTACCCGACGCTTTGTGAGCTGGCGGGCCTGCCGGTGCCCGGGGGATTGGATGGCCAAAGCTTTGTTGGCGCCCTGAAGAATCCTGCCTCTGCAAAAACCAAGGAAGCGGTCTTTCACGTCTATCCGCGCTCGCCTCGAGGCATGGGACCGTTGCTGGGGCGCGCGGTGCGCACCGCCCGGTATCGCCTGGTCGAGTGGAAACGCGCGGGCGCTGCGCCCGACACGGCAATTCTCGAACTCTACGACTATGAGGCGGACCCGGGCGAAACCCGCAATCTGGCCGACTCAAAGCCGGAAATCGTGGCCCAACTTCGGGGCATTGTTGCCCGACAACCCGAGGCCAAGCCCCAACTGGCCACCCCCGCCAACACCCCCAAGAAGAAGAAGGCGGGGAAGGCCTGACCTGCGGTGGCGAAGCGGCAGCGGAGCGGCAAAGGGTCTTACGGAACCACTTGGAGCCGGTAAAACCCGACCGGGGTCTGTTGGAACGGCAGCAGGAGGCGCACCGGCCCGTTGGTTCCGATGACCGGCAGGTCGTAGGGCACCCAATCCACCAGGTTGGAGGACCAAAGCACCCGGTAAGTGGCGCCCGCCACAGCGTACCAACCAACGGCCAACCCCGCCGGTTCCCGGACGCAGTCCATTCCCAACAACCCGGCGTTGTGCGCCTGGAAGTTGTACTCCCAAAGCTCACCCTGGACATTGCCCAGATCAAACGCCCCCGGGACAAAGAAGAGCCCGCTCTTGCTGGGGACGAGCCTCACGCTCACGCCCAAAGGAGCTTTCACCGCGTACTCTCCGTTGGTGTCTGTGAGCGCCGAGGTCAGGCCGTTGTTGGCTTCCACCAGCACCCCGGCAACCGGCTGATTGTTGGTGTCGGTGACCCGCCCATGAATCTGCGGCCAGACAATCGAGAAATGGCCGGTGTAGGGTTGGGCCATGGGGTTCTGATAAAGGTCACGCACCTGCGGGCCGACCGCCAGCGTATAATCCCCCTCGGCGGACTGGGCTGGGAAGGCAATACTCAACTTGCGCGAGTCCGTAACCGTTAGGGTGCAGTTGCTGGCAGGAATCAGCCCCGCGGGTGTAGTCAACCCGACTTCGACCGCCGCCGCCGAGTAGGGGTCAATGCTTGTGTTGAAGGTCAGTTCGATTTGGCTCACCGTCGAGGATACGGTGCTGGTCGGTGATTGAGCCAGGACCTCCAGAGGCGCAAAAATTGAAGACAGATGGACGGTGCCATCGGCGCCCGGCTCGAAACCGTCACCGCCCCGAACGGAGGTGATCCCGGCGAACAAATTGGCCGGGGAATAGATCGCGATGCGTCCCCCGCCCCCGCCCCCTCCGCCGTAGAGCTGGCCTGATCCGCCCTCGGCGGTAATGCGGCCCAGACCGGACACCCACCCGGCGTTCAGCCAAATGCTGCCCCCGGAACCGCCCCCGGCCTCGTCTTCGACGCCGGAGATTCCATTGGCGGAAATAACGCCATTGATCGTGAGGCCGTTGCGGACGCTTATTAGAATCGCGCCGCCCCCCGGGCTGCCTGATGGCTGGCCGATGGACATCCCGCGGCCACCGCCACTGCCCGGGGTTGCCGGTTGCTGTAGCGAACCGTAAACGCCACCTCCGGGAAGTTGCGAGGACGCGCCGCCGGCTCCTCCATGGCCGGCGCCGCTGCCAATCTGACTGCCACTCGTCCGGCCCGCTCCCGGCCCGGCAGCGGCCGGGTACCCTTTTCCATCCGCGTCAATCCGGCCGCCTGTTTCAACGGTTGCATCATTCAAAACCGTCAGGGCAGTGGCGGTGTAGCCTTGTCGCATGGACAAGGTGCCGTCCAAGCCAACCACCAGGTTGCTGAGCAGCAACGAATTCTGTGACGGCGAAACCACCGCTCCTGCCTTGATGATCAGGTCGAGGGGCGTCGTGGAATAGGCCATGGGAGTATTGGTGCCGCGTCTTCCGCCGTTATCCACCAACACCTGTCCGCCCGGACGATTCATGGGGCGGATGTAGATCGTTCCCGCGCCACCAAAGCCCGTTTCCCCGGGGCCACCCACCGCGCTGAGCCGGCCCGCAAACCAGTTCTGGCTCAGCTCCAAGGCAATCCGCCCGCCGCCGCCGCCGCCGCCCCAGCCGTTCCCCGCGCCGCCGTCGGCGGTAATGCTCCCCTCGCCCGCCAGCGTTCCCGCAGTAATCCAGACGCTGCCGCCGGAACCGCCACCCGCTCCTGGCGCGGTCCCATCCATGCCGTTGGCGCTGATTCGCCCTCCGACCTGCAGCGTGCCCGAGACATTCATTCGCAACACCCCACCACCGCTGCCCCCATAAGTGGGTGTCGAGGTCCCCCCGCCGCCGCTGCCCCGGTCGGTTGGAGCGGTAATCGAGCCGTAACTGTTGCCGCCATTGGCCGGGGTGCCCACACCATGCGCGCCGTAACCCCCGTATCCCGCCCCGCCTGCGGTAAACCCATATCCGTAGAGGGAGGAGGGATAGCCGGTGCCGGGCCCTGCACCTCCCGGATAGCCTCCGCCATCCGCCAAAATGCTGCCTCCGGGCATGACGCTGGCGTTTCCGCTGACTGTAATCATTTGGTTGGTCGGCAGCAGGCAACCATTCGAGGCCACGGTCAGACTGGCGAGAGTGAGCGGGCCGTTCTGCATGGCCACGCCGCCACCTTGAATCACCACCGTGCCGCCACTCAGCCCGCTCAGCAGCGTGTTGGTTCCCACCTTGCCACCGTTGTCAATAATCAAGGTTCCGGAATAGGGCTGGCTTTTGGATTTGAGGTAAATGGTGCCCGCGCCCCCGACCGCCTCACCCAGCCCGCCATGGCCGCCATAAGCCGAAATCACGCCATTGAAGGCATTCACCGAGTATTGGATCGCGATGCGTCCTCCCCCGCCGCCGCC